>Ga0268261_10000434_pt1 | contig 26058 bp, 32 predicted proteins | sample TergutNc150P1_FD_190353 | JGI IMG/M metagenome (GOLD analysis project Ga0268261, IMG submission 190353) | Nasutitermes corniger P1 segment gut microbial community from laboratory colony in Florida, USA - Nc150 P1 (SPAdes) (version 2) | ecosystem: Host-associated > Arthropoda: Insects >... | reverse complement strand
AAATAACAATAATAACACAACACACTGCACAGAAAATACACACAGCTATGTAACTGAAAATAAAATAAGAATTATCAGCAAATAGTAATAATAACAAAACGTACTGCACAGACAAAACATACAGCTACATAACTTGAAATACACTAACAAATGGCAGCAAATAATAATAATTATAACGCAACGTACTTTACAGACCTTACGTGTACAAAAATTACTGTAAATACAGTAAAAAATGGCAGCTAATAATAATAATAATACAAATTAATGCACAGGACATATATACAGCTACATAACTGTAAATAGAGTAACAAAAAGCAACACACACTAATAACAATAACACAACGTACTGCACAGAATATACATACACTTACATAATTGTAAATAAAATAGTAAATAAAGCAAACAATAATAACAACACAACATACTGCACAGAACATATAAACAGTTATATAAATATAAATAAATACCAAATAAATATATTATAATAACAACAAACGTACTGATCAATATATACAGTTACGTAACTTTAAATAAAATAACAAATAAAGCAAGTAATAATAAATAACAACGTTCTGCACAGAATATACATACAGTTAAATAACTGTAAATTAAATAGGAAATAAAGCAATTAATAATAACAACGCAACGTACTGCACAACATATACATAGAGCTACAGTAAATGAAATAGCAAAAAAGCAATATTAATAAAAACACAATGTAAAGCACAGAACAGATACACAGATACATAACTGTAAATAGAATAGCAAATAAAGCAAATAATAATAACAACACAACATACTGCAGAGAATAGATAAACAGATACATAACCGTAAATAAAAAAACAAATAAGGCATATATTAATAACAACACAACATACTGCACAGTACATACATACATTTGCATAACTGTAAATAAAGTAACAAATAAAGCAAATTATAATAACAACACAACGTACTGCACAGAACGTATATACAGCTACGTAACTTTAAATAAAATAGCAAATAAAGCAAATAATAATAACAACACAACGTACTGTACAGAACACATACATACAGATACATAACTATAAGTAAAATAGCAAATAAAGCAATAGTAATAACAACGAAACTTACTGCACAGAACATACATACATTTACATAAATCTAAATAAAATAGCAAATAAAGCAAATAAAAATAGCAACACAACGTATTGCACAGAATATACATACAGCTACATAACTGTAAATACAATAAAAAATAAAGCTAATAATTATATTAACACAACGTAGTGCACTGAAAATTCAATCAGCTACATAACTGTAAATAAAATAACAAATACAACCTATAATAATAATAACACAAAGTAGTGCAAGGAACATATATAGAGCTACGTAAGTGTAAATAAAATTAAAAATACAGTAAATATTTCAAACAACACAACGTATTGTGCAGAATATGCATATATCAATATAATTATAAATAACATAAAAATTAGCAGCTAACAATAATGACACAACGTACTGCACAGGACTTACATACAGGTACAAAGCTATAAATAATATAACAAATAGCAGCAAATAATAATCACACAAAGTACTGCGAAGAAAATACATACACCTACTTATCTAAAAAAAAAAAATAGATCAAGTAATTATAACAACACAACGTACTCCACATATCATACATACAGCTACTTAACTGTAAATAAAATAAGTAGTGTGAGCATATAATAATAATAACAAAACGTACTGCAAAGAAAATATATACAGCTACATAATTTTAATTAAATAACATACAAATAAAATAATTATGACAACACAACGTACTAAACTGAACATACATACCGCTACATAATTGTAAATGAAATAAGAAATGTCAGAAAATAATAATAACACAACGTAATTCAAAGTACATACATACAGCTACATTACTATAAATAAAATAACAAATAAAACCAATAATAATAAAGACACAACGTACTGCAAGGAACATAGATACAGCTATATAGCTGTAAATAATATAACAAATAGGAGCATATAATAACAACATAACGTACTACACAGTACTTACGTACAGCTACATAAATGTAAATAAAAAACATACCGCCAATAATAATAATAACACAACGTACTTCACACAACAGACATACATCTACGTAACTATAAAAAAACAGCAAATAATAATAAAAACAAAACGATTTTTACAGAACATACGTACAGCTACGTTAGTGAAAAAATATATTCAATTAGCAGCAAACAATTATTACACAACATAATGCATAGAATATATTTACAAGTAAATAGCTGTAAATAATGTAACAAATAGCAACAAATACGAATAACACAACTTACTGCACATAACATAAACACAGGTACATAATTGTTAATAAAACAACAAATTCAACAAGTAATAATTACAACACAACATACTGCACAGAACATACATAGAGATACAATATTATAAAAAAACAAAATATAGAGCAAATAATAATGATAAAACAATATACTGCACAGAACCTACCTACAGCTACATAAATTTAAATAAAATAACAAATAGAGCAAATAGTAATAATAACACACCTTACTGCACAGAACATAAATACTGATACATAACTGGATATAAAATAACAGAAAGCAGCAAATATTAATAATATCACAACGTACTGCACAGAACATACATACAGCTACATAACTGTAAATAATATAACAAATTAGAAGAAAATAAAAAAAATGACCCAACGTACTACAAAGAACATACATAGAGCTACATTTCAGTAAATAAAATAACAAATATCAGCAAATAATTATAACAACACAACGTACTGCCGACTGAATACATACATCTATATAAGTGTAAATAAAATATGAAATATAAGCAAATAATAATGATAACACAACGTACTGCACAGAACATACTTACAGCTACATAACTGTAAATAAAGTAAGAAATAGCAGCAAATAATATCAATAACACAAAGTACTGCGCAGAACGTACATACAGCTACATAACTGTAACAAAATAACAAATATCATGAAATAATATTAACACAACGTAATGCACAGAACATTCATACAGCTACAAAACGGTAAATAAAACAATAAATGTCAGCAAATAATAATAACACAACACACTGCACAGACCATACACACAGCTACATAAATGTAAGTAAAATAAAAAACATCAGCAAATAATAATGACACAACGTACTGCAATGAACATCCATACAAATTCATAAAATTTAATAAAGTAATAAATAGAGCAAATAAGAATAATAACGCAACGTAATGCACAAACCAAATGTACTGCTACATAAATGAAAATAGGGTAACAAATGACAGCAAACAATAATCCTAACACAACGTACTGCACAGAACATACATACAGCTACATAACTGTAAATAAAATGAGAAATATAAGCAAATAATAATAATAACACAACGTGCTGCACAGACCATACTTACAGCTACATAACTGTAAACATATTAAAGAAAAGCAGCTAATAAAAATAATAATAATAATAAAAGCACAACAATATGCACAGAACATACATACAGCTATAAAAATCTAAATAAAGTAAAAAATAACAAATAATAATAATAATAATAATAATAATAACACAACGTACATCACAGAACATACATACAGCTACATAATTGTAAATAAAATAGCAAATAAAGCAAAAAATAATTACAACACAACGTACTGCACAGAATATATAAACAGCTACATAAGAGTAAATAAAGTAGCAAATGAAGGAAATAATAATGAAATCATAACAGAACTGCACAGAAATTATATACGGCTACATAATTGTAAATAAAATATCAAATAAAGCAAATAATAATAACAACAAAACGTACTGCACAGAACAGATGAACAGATACATAACCGTAAATAAAAAAAATAAAGCGTATATTAAAAAAACAAAACGTACTGCAAAGTACATACATAGAATTTCATAACTCTAAATAAAGTAACAAATAAAGCAAATCATAATAACAACACAACGCATTGCACAAAACATATAAACAGCGACATATCATTAAATAAAATACCAAATAAACAAATAATAATAAAAACACAACGTAATGCACAGAACATACATAAAGCTACATAGCTCTAAATAAAATAGCAAATAAAGCAAATAATAATAACAACACACTGTACTGCACACAACATACATACAGCTACATAACTGTAAATAAAATTACAAATAAAGCAAATAATAATGAAAACACAACGTGCTGCACAGATCATATAAACAGCTACATAACATTAAATAAAATACCAAATAAACAAATAATAATTACAACACAACGTAATACACAGAACATACATACAGCTATATAAATATAAATGAAATAGCAAATAAAGCAAATAATACTAACAACACAACGTACTGCACAAATCATGCATACAAATACATAAATCTAAATAAAATAGCAAAAAAGCAAATAATAATAACAACACAACGTACTGCACGGAACACATATACAGCTACATAATTGAAAATAAAATAGCAAATAAAGCAAATAATAATAATAAAACATACTGCACAGAAAATTCTTACAGCTACCTGACAGTAAATAAAATCACATATAACAGCAATTAATAATAATAACACAACGTACCGCACAGAAAATACAGACGGCTATATAACTGGATATAATTAGCAGCAAATATTAATAATATCACAACGTACTGCACAGAACATACATACAGATACATAACTATAATAATATAACAAATAGTAGCAAATACTAATAATAACACGACGTACTGCACAGACCATACATACAGCTACATAACCGTAAATAAAATGACAAACAAAAACAAATAATCATAACAACACAACGTACTGCAAAGTACATACATACAGCTACATATCAGTAATAAAATAACAAATATCAGCAAATAATTAATTCAACGGAACGTACTGCAGCGTAAATAAATACACTTACATAAATTTAAATAAAATAATAAATGTAAGCAATAATAATAACAAAAAACGTACGACATTGAAAATACCTACACCTACATAAGTGTAAATAAAATAACAATTATAAGCAAATAATCATGTTAACACAACGTACTGCACTGAACATACATACAACTACATAACTGTAAATAAAATAAGAAACTGCAGCAAATAATAACAATAACACAACGTACTGCACATAACTTACATACAGCTACATAACTGTAAGAAATAACAAATGTCATAAATTAATAACAACACAACGTTCTGCACATAACATACATACAGCTTCATAACGGTAATTAAAAATAGAAACTTCAGCAAATAATAATAGCTCAACGTACTTCAAAGCATATAAATACAGCTACATAAATGAAAGTAAAATAACAAACATCAACAATTAGTAATAACGCAACATACTGCACAGAACATACATACACATATATAATTGCAAATAAAATAACAATTACAGTCAATAAATACAATAAAACAAAGTACTGCACAGAGAACACATACAACTACATGAATTGAAATAAGGTAATAAATACATAAATAATAGTAATAAAAACGCAACTTACTGTACAGACAATATTTACAGCAACATAATTGTAAATACGATAACAATTATCAGCAAATAATAATAATAACGCAACGTACTGCACAGAATATACATACAGCTACATAACTGATAATAAAGTAACAAATCGCATTAAATAATAATAATAACACAACGTACTGCACAGAAAATACATACAGCAACATAATTGTAAATAAAATACGAAATATCAGCAAATAAATAAAATAAAACGTACAGCACAGAACATACGGACAGCTACATAATATTACATACACTAAAAATAGCAGCAAATAATAGTAATCATAACACAACTTACTGCATAGAAAATACATACAACTCCATAACTGCAAATACAGTAAAAAAAGCAGCTAATAATAATAATAATAATAATAATAACACAACATAATGCACGGAACATACTTACAGCTACATAAATGTAAATACAGTAACAAATAGCAACAAATAATAATAAAAAACAACGTAATGTACAGAACATATATACAGCTGCATAATTGTAAATAAAATAGCAAATAAAGCGAATAATAATAACAACACAACGTACTGCACAGAACATATAAGCAGCTACATAAATATAAATAAAATAGCAAATAAAGGAAATAATAATTACATCAAAACGTACTGCAAAAAACATACCTATAGAAACATAACTATAAAAAAAATAGCAATTAAAGCAAATATTTAAAACAACACAACGTACCGCACAGAACATATACACAGATGCATAACTATAATTAAAATAGCAAATAAAGTAAATAATAATAAAAACACAACCTACTGCACAGAACATATATACAGCTACATAGTTGTAAACAAAAAAGCAGATAAAGCAAATAATAATAACAACACAACGTACTGAACAGAACATATATACAGTTACATAAATGTAAATAAAATAGCAAATAAAGAAAATAATAATAATAACACAACGTACTGCACAGAACACACACAGCTACATAACTCAAAATAAAATAAAAAATAAAGCAAATTATAATAACAACACAACCGCACAAAACATACATACATTTACACAACTCTAAATAAAGTAGCAAATAAAGGAAGTAATAATAACAACAAAACGTACTGCACAGAACATACATACAGCAACATAACTGTAAATAAAATAAAAAATAAAGCAAATAATTATATTAACACAACGCAAAGCACAGAACATAAATACGGATACTTAACTCTAATTAAAATAAATAATATGAGCTAATAATAATAATAACACTACGCACTGCACAGAAAATATATTCAGCTACTTAATTTTAAATAAAATATCATACAAAACAAATAATAGTCACAACACAACGTACTGAAGTAACATACATTCAGCAACATAAATTTAAATAGAATAGCAAATAAAGAATATAATACCAACACAACGTTCTTCACAGAACATACATACAGCTACATATTTCTAAATGAAAAAGCAAATAAAGCAATTAATAATAACAACACAACATACTGCAAAGAACATATATACAGCTACAAATATTGAAATAAAATAGCAAATAAAGCTAATAATAATAACAACACAACGTAAAGAACAATGTATATATATACAGCTACATAAATTGAAAAGAAAAAACAAATAAAGCAAATAATAATAAAAAACAAGGCATTGCACAAGACATATATTCAGCTACATAAATGGAAATAAAATAGCAAATAAATCAAATAATAATAACAACACAACGTACTGCACAGAACAATTATACAGCTACATAAATGGAAATATAATAGCAAATAAAGCAAATAATAATAACAACACAACGTATTGCAAAGTACATATATACAGCTACATAAACGGAAATAAAATAGCAAATAAAGCAAATAATAATAATAACAACACAACGTACTGAACAAGATATATACATCTACATAATTGTAAACAAAATAGCAAAAAAAAAAATTATAATAACATCACAACGCACTGCACATGACATACACACAGCTACCTAACTGTAAATAAATACACAAATACAACAAATAATATTAGCAAACACAACTTACTGCACAGAACATAAATACAGCTACATAAATGTAAATAAAATAAAAAATAAAAATAATAATAATAATAATAACACAACGTCCTGCACAGATTATACATACAGTTAAATAAATGTAAATAAAGCAACAAATATAGCAAATAATAACACTAACGCAACCTACTGCACAGAAAATACATACAGCTACATAACAGAAAATAAAATAACAAATAGCAGCAAATAGACATAACAACACAACGTACTGCACAGAACATACATACTGCTGAATAACTGGATATAATATAAAAAATAGCAGCAAATGAAAATAATATCACAATGTACTGCACGTAACTTACGTGCAGCTACATAACTGTAAATAATATAACAAAGAGCAGCTAATAATAATAATAATAATAATAACACAACGTACTTCACAAAACATACTAATAGCTACATATCATTAAATAAAATAAAAAATAAAGCAAATAATAATAACAACACAACGTACTGCAAATAAATGCATACAGCTACACATCAGTAAATAAAATAACAAATATTATCAAGTAATTATAACAACACAACGCACGGCACAATACACACGTACACCTACATAAGTGTAAATAAAATAACAAATATAAGCAAATAATAATGATAACACATCGTACTGCACAGACCATACGTACAGCAACTAAACTTACATAAATTAAGAAATAGAAGCAAATAAAAACAATAACACAACGTACAACACAGAACAAACATACAGCTACATAACTGTAAACAAAATAACAAATATCATAAAATAATATCAACACAACATACTGTACAGAATAATCATAGAGGTACAAATGGGTAAATAAAACAAGAAATATCAGCAAATAATAATAACACAACGTACTGCACAGTACATGCATGCAGCTACATAAATGTAAATAAAATAAAAAATATGAGCAAATAGTAATAACACAACGTACTGCACAGGACATACATAAAAATTCATAAATGTTAATAAAATTGCAATTACAGCCAATACAAAAAAACACAACTTTCTTCACAGAAAACACAAAGAGCTTCAGAAATTTCTATAAATTTAAAAATAATAATAAAACTCAAAATACTGCACACTACATTCATACAGCTACATAACTCTAAATAAAATAGAAAATAATAAAATAATAATAAAACACAACGTACTGCACGGAACATACATACAGCTACATAATTCTAATAAAAAAGCAAATAAAGCAAATAATAATTACGCAACGTACTGCACAGAATATATTCAGCTGCATAAATGGAAATAGAATAGCAAATAAAGCAAATAATAATAACAGCACAACGCATTGCACATAATATATAGAACTCCGTGGCCTTAGTCCGCGAGCGAACTATACCGACAGAGCGGCCGCCGCCGGTCGGCGAAGTTAGTGCCAACTTTTGCGGGTACAGGGGTGTCACGTGGTCAGCGCAACGGGTCCCCACGGCCTTTAATCTCTGTTTTCTAGACCTGGAGCCGCTACTTTTTTTTTCAAGTAATATATACAGATACATAATTCTAAATAAAATAGCAAACAAATCAAATAATAAAAACAATACAACGTAATGCACATAACATACATAGAATTACCTAAATCTAAATAAAAGAAAAATAGAACTAGTAATAACAACAACACAACTTACTGCACAGAAAATACATACAGATACACAATTGTAAATAAAATAACAAATAGAGCAAATACTAATAACAACACAACGTACAGCACAGAAAATACATACAGCTACATAAATATAAATAAAATAACAAATAGATCAATAGAGCAACAAATAGAGCAATAATAGTGAAAAAACCTACTGCACGGAAAATACCTACAGTTACATAAGTGTAAATAAAATAAAAAATAGAGCAATTAATAATAATAACACAACATACTGCACAGACAATTCATACATCTACTTAACTGTATATGAAATACAATAAAGCAGCAAATAATAATAAAAAACACATCGTACTGCACAGAATATACATACTGCTACATAAGTGGATATAATATAAAAAATAGCCGCAAATATTAATAATATCACAACGTACTGCACAGAACATACATACAGCTACATCACTATATATAAAATATATACATACTGCTACATAAGTGGATATAATATATCAAATAGCCGCAAATATTAATAATATCGCAACGTACTGCACAGAACATACATACAGCTAAAAAATGTAAATAATATAACAAATAGCAGCAAATAATAATACTAATAACACAACGTACTGCACAGAACATACATAAGCTACATCACTATATATAAAATAGCAATTTCAGCAAATAGTTATAACAACACAACGTACTGCACTGTACATACATACACATACATATGCAGGTGTAAATAAAATAATAAATATAAGCAAATAATAATAATAACTACACAACGTACTGCACAGAACATACATACAGTTACATAAAACTAAATAAAATAGCAAATAAAACAAATAATACTAACAACACAACGTATTGCACAAAACATATACAACTACATAAATCTGAATAAAATAGAAAATAAAGCAAATAATAATAACAACACAACTTACTGCACAAAATATATACACAGCTACATAACTGTAAATAAAATAAGAAATACAGCAAATAATAATAACAACACAACTTTCTGCACAGAACATACATACAGCTACATAACCGTAAAAAATAGCAAATAAAGAAAATAAAAAATAAAACAAAGCGTACTGCAAAGAACATATATACACGTCCATAAATCTAAATAAAATAGCAAAAAAGCAAATAATAATAACAGCACAAATTACTAATAGAACATACATACAGCTACATAACTCTAAATAAAATAGAAAATAAAAAAAATAATAACATGAAAACAACGTACTGCACAGAAAATACTTACAGCTACATAAATCTAAATAAAATAGCAAATACAGCAAATAATAATAACAACACAACGTACTGAAGAGCACATACATACAGTCACATAATAAAAAATAAAATAGCAAATAAATCAAATAATAATAATAACAACACAACGTCCTGCACAGAACAGACATACAGCTACATAACAGGAAATAAAATTGCAAATAAAGCAAATTATAATAGCACAACGTAATGCACATTACATACATACAGCTACATAACTTTAAATAAAGCAACAAATACAGGTATTCATAACAACACAACTTACTGCACAGAACATACATAAGGCAACGTAACTCTAAATAAAATAACATATTGAGCAAATAATAATAATAACACAACGTACTGCACAGAACATATATAGAGCTACATAAATGTAAATAGAATATCTGGTACAGCAAATAATAATAATAATAATAATAATAATAATAATAATAATAATAATAATAATAATAATAATAATAACAGAACGTACTGCACAGAAAATACATACAGTTACCTAACAGTAAAAAAAAATAACAAATAGCAGCAAATAATAATAACAACACAGCGTTCTACACATGACATACATACTGCTACATAAATGGATATAATATAACAAATAGCAGCAAATATTAATAATATCACAACGTACTGCACAGAACATACAGCTACCTAACTGTAAATAATATAACAAATAGCAGGAAATAATAGTAATAATAACACAACGGACTGCACAGAATATAAATACAGCTACATAACCCTAAAAAAATAAAAATAAAGCAAATTATTATAATAACACAACGTACTGCACAGTACATACATACATCTACATAAGTGTAAACACTAAAGCAAACATAAGCAATTTATTTTAACAATACAACGTACTGCACAGAACAAACATACACCTACATAAGTGTAAATAAAATAACAAATATAAGCAAATAATAAAGATAACACAACGTACTGCACAGACCGTACATTAAGCTACTTAAATGTAAATTAAGTAACAAAGAGCAGCAAATAATAACAATAACATATCGTACAGAACAGAACTCATATACAGCTAAATATCTGTAAGCAAAATAACTAATATCATAAATTAATGTCAACACAACTTAACGCACAGGACTTTCGTACAGCTACATAATTGTAAATAAAACAAAGAATGTCAGAAAATAAAAATAACCCAACGTACCGCACGGGGCATACATATAGCTACATAAATGTAAATAAAATAACAAATATCAGCAAATAATAATTACACAACGTACTGCACATAACTTACATAAACATACATATTTGTAAATAAAATAACAAATACAAACAATACTAATTATAACACAACGTTCTTCACAGAACACACATACAGCTGCATAAATTTACATAAATTAATAAATACAGCAAATAATAATAATAACACAACGTACTGCACAGAACATATTTACAACAACATAACTTTAAGTACGGTGACAAATATCAGCAAATAATAATAATAACTCAACGTACTGCACAGACCCTACATACAGCAACATAACTGAAAATAAAGTATCAAATAGCAGCAAATATTAATAATAACACAATGTACTGCACAGAACATACATACAGCTATATAATTGTAAATAATATAAGAAATATCAGCAAATAATAATAATAATAACACAAAGTGCTGCACAGACCATATTTAAACCTACACAAATTTATATAAAGTAACAAATGGCAGAATTAATAATAATCATAATACAATGTACTGCACAGAACATACCTAAGTTACGTAACTGAAATTACAGTAACAAAAAGCTGCTAATAATAAAAATAATAACAGAACGTAATGCACAGAACATTCATACAGCTACATAACTGTAAATACAGTAACAAAAAACAAAACATAATATTAATAATAATACATATTACTTCACAGAACATACTTACAGCTACATAATTGTAAATAGAAAAGCAAATAATCATAACAACACAACGTACTGCACAGAACATATATTCAGCTACATAAGTGCAAATAAAATAACAAATATTGCAAATAATAATAATAACACAAGGTACTGCACAGAAAATACATACAGCTACTTAAATGTGAGTAAAATAACAAATATCAGCTAATAATAATAACACAACGTACTGCACAGAACTTATGTACAGCTACATAACTCTAAATGCGGTAACAAATATCAGAAAATAATAATAATAACGCAATGTAACACACAGACCATACATACTTACATAACTGTAAATAAAGTAACAATAGCGGCAAATTATAATAATAACATAACGTACTGCACAGAATATACATACAGATACATAACTGTAAATAAAATAAGAAATATCAGCAAATATAAATAATAACACAACGTGCTGCACAGACCATACTTACAGCTACATAACTTTAAATACAATAACAAGTAGCAGCAAATAATAATAATCATATCACAACGTACTGCACAGTCCATAAGTACAACTACATAACTCTAAATACTGTAACAAATAGTAGCTAATATTAATAACAATAATAACACCACGTAATGCGCAGTACATACATACAGCTACATAAATGTAAATACAGTAACAAATAGCAACAAATAATAATAACAACACAACGTACTGCACAGAACATACATACAGCTACATAATTTTATATAAAATAGCAAATAAAGCAAATAATAAAAACAACACAACGTACTGCACAGAACATACATACAGCTACATAATTTTATATAAAATAGCAAATAAAGCAACACAACGTACTGCACAGAACATATCTCTAAATAAAATAGCAAATAAAGCAAATAATAATAACAACACAACGTACTGCACAGAACATACATACAGCTACATAATTTTATATAAAATAGCAAATAAAGCAAATAATAAAAACAACACAACGTACTGCACAGAACATACATACAGCTACATAATTTTATATAAAATAGCAAATAAAGCAACACAACGTACTGCACAGAACATATCTCTAAATAAAATAGCAAATAAAGCAAATAATAATAACAATACCACTTACTGCACAAAACATACATACAATTACATAACTGTAAATAAAATAGCAATTAAAATAATAATAATAACAACACAATGTACTGCACAGAATATACATACAGCTACATTAAATATAAATATAATAGCAAATAAAGCAAATAATAATAACAACACAACGTACTGCACAGAACATTTACACAGATACATAACATTAAATAAAATAGAAAATAAAGCAAATAATAATAATAACACAACGTAATGCACAGAAAATTCATAGAGCTTGAGCCACCAAGTTCCCCCCTAAGCAAAGGGGGGGGACTCTATATCAATTCCGGGGTCTCGCACCCTTTTGTAAATAGCCATCGGCCCCTGGGCCGCTGAACGCCAGACAGTGGAACTCGTGGGTAGGGTTAAGAATCATAGACATATGATCAAGTGAGGAACAACAATATAATATAATATAAACAAGATATTATCCAAGTCCTCACCAGTACAAAAGAAGAATCACTCTGGCACTTCACGTGGTTTACAACCCCCACATCTTGAGTCAAAGAAACACACACACACACATATATAAATCCACCGTGAAGTGACTCCAACTCTCTACAATAAACTAAAGAACAATATGGACCTTTTACCACTCGTTACATCCAGTGGCGAGGTACACATCTAGCATTAATCATCAGACCCTCACAATTATTCTGCACGAATAATTAACAATGAGCTTTATCACCAATGTCTGCACGTGCTTCTCATCAACAGTCAGGGCACTCAATACTATTACACATCTATCATTAATAGTCAGAGCCTTACATTTATTCTGCACGAATAATTAACAATGAGCTTTATTACCAATGTCTGCACGTGTATCTCATCAACCATCAGGGCCCTCAATACTATTACACATCTAGCATTAATCATCAAACCCTTACAATTAATCTGCACTAGTAATTAACAATGAGCTTTATCACCAATGTCTGCACGTGCTTCTCATCAACAGTCAGGGCACTCAATACTATTACACATCTGACATTAATCATCTGACCCTTACAATTATTCTGCACGAATAATCAACCATGAGCTTCATTACCTGTACACGTTTAGGGCAAATTTTATGTAATTTTAATTTTTTGTATTCATGCTGTAGTTGCGTCATTTTGTGTAACATGTAGGGACCTTTCTATATTATGTTATATTGTGCAACACACGCCTTTGCATTGCGCCAAATGGTGCAATATGTACGATGTTATAACCTTTTACTCTGTCACGCGGTAAGCAGTGCGCACTAGAAATCTAGTTCAATCCAGCTTTTCCTTTGTCCTGGAAGAACTTTCTGGAACATTTTGGTCACGTGGCCACGCGGTCCAGGCCTGAGTTGGCGTCCCTCCGCCATCAAACGATTAGCCGTACCTCATGTGTGAGGACGTGTGGCACTGCTCAGTGCAACAGTTTGTTTTTGAAGCCGTCCTTACACCTCTAAAGACGCAAAGTTTGTTCTATTTGAAACCGTTGTTCCAGTGACAACGCAAGATGTTTGTGAAGCTGTCTTTATACCTCTAAAGACGCACAAATTACTACAAAGTGATATTGGTGCTACGCATAATATTGCAAGGTGAACTTCATGTTACTGTGTTGCAAATTATTATTTTTTGTATTGAAACTGTATACCTCAACTATTAATCAGTGTACTTGAGAACTTGTAGTGTATTCATGATTGCTGTAGACCGGCGCAAACATTATTTCAGTTATATAAATTTCAAATTATTAAATCCATTTATTGGCACTGCTATTCGTCTAAATTTTAAAGTGTTGGTGAACCAGAGCACTAACATCTTATTGGTCCTCCGGGCTGGATTTGAACCAGGGACCTATGGATGTAAGGTCAGTAAACCTTCATATTCAAATGTTGTTACACAGACTCAATGTACACTGTGTAATGGTTCACACAGGTTGTTCAATTGTGACAAGTTTCTCAAACTACAAACTCAGCAACTCTTTAATCATGCCAAACAACGAAGAGTGTGTTTAAGTTGTTTACAATCATTTAACAAGGACTACACTTGTTCAAAGCAAGTATGTCACAATGTCAAAACAAACATCATACTTTGTTGCATTTAGACAGTCAGACTCAGGCAACAAACAATAGTTCTCCAACCAAGAACAATCAATCTGCAAACACAAAGGGTGTCACAAATGCAAATGTGAACACATATCACACCTTGAAGGGCAAACCGAGAAATCATACCTTACTAGCAAAAGCCACTGTTGAAGTAAGAAAAAAATCTAGTCAATATGTACCATGCAGGGCATTGTTAGACAGTGGCTCTCAGTCTCACTTCATCACAGAGATGTGTGCAACGTCTGAGATTGCCACGGACACAAACACACACATCCATTCAGGGCATATCAAATGTAAACATGTCCACAGGGCACAGTGTTTCCATTCACTTGAGGTCTAGGCACACTAACTGGCACACTGCACTTGACTGCGCTATACTGCCAAACATAACAGGCATGACACCAGCTAATAAATTAAATACAACTGATTGGAAAATCCCTACGGATATAAAGCTGGCAGATGAGCACTTCCATCAACCAGGGAACATTGACCTGCTAATAGGAGCAGATCTCTTGCACGAAATGAGTCTTCCAGGCAGACGCACACGCCCTGGAAACTATCCAGTACTTCAAGAAACAGTTCTTGGCTGGACAATTGTTGGTCGTACCCCGGCAAACACAACTGTGAAGGAGGTGAAACGTGCATTTCTCCAACGAGAACCACATATTACTGAACACAAGCTGGGACAAGGTTCAAAACTGAAGGTCCAGGAACCCAAATTCATGAAGAAGCATGAAGAAACAAGTCAGAAGTCAGTAAAATTCAAGGAGAGGACAGAAATATATTACTTTCGACCACACCACCCCGTCTCCAAGGAAATAAGGTCCACATTAAAGACTAGATTTGTATCTGGTGGAAGTGACAAACTTCCATTAACAATCAACGTGTGAAGAGAAAGTGGGCTTCTAACCACTCTAAATTCTTGGATACCATTCCAAGGCAGCTGCAAGTTAAAATGGATTCTGCAGCCGCAGTGAAAGAATCTATGGAGCCTGTCTGTACATCCGTTCGACAGACAGCAACAACAAAACATCATGTAAACTATTGTGCTCCACATCAAAGGTGGCACCATTGAAGCAACTTACAATTACAAGGTTGGAATTATGTGCTGCAACATTGCTAGCTAAATTGTATAAAAAGGCCATCCGCGCCCTTAACATCACATGAAATGAGTCCCACCTGTGGACTGATTCCTCCATTGCTTTGACGTGGATACAGGGTCCACCAAACAGATGGAAAACATTTGTAGGCAACAGAGTTGCTTTGATACAAGAAGAAACAACTTCAGCCACTTGGAGACATGTGCCAACTCAATCCAATCCTGCTGATCTCATTTCAAGAGGATTTGATCCCACAAGCTTGTCATCAGCCACATTATGGTGGAAGGGACCACAATGGCTAACACAGGAGCCATATAGCTGGCCTACAACAGACTTTAACATTCCCACAGAAAATCTCGAAATTAGAACTGTGCGTGTTGCACAAACTCCAGAAGACATTACACAACGATTTTCTCAATTAAACAGAATCATTAGAGTTTTTGCATACTGCAGAAGATTTACAACCAACTGCAGACAACCCAAAGCCACCAGGCACACTACTACTCTGACCACACAAGATCTGTACGAGGCTCTGACTTGCTGTGTGAAGATAGTACAACAGATTTCATATCCACAAGAAATCAAGTATTTGAAGAAACGACAAAGCATTGCAGCTACCAGTTCCCTTAAGACACTGCATCCCTTCATAGATCAGGAAGGTCTTCTAAGAGTAGGAGGACGACTGCAACAGTCTGCACTTCCCTATGAAATAATTCATTAACTGATTCTGCCTGCATATCCCCATTTCACAAAACTGGTTGTTGCAGCAGAGCACATCAGACTACACCATGCAGGGCCTCAACTACTAATTACCTCACTTCGTGAGAAATTTTGGATACCACGGATTAGAAACGCGGTGAACACAATAGTGCATCAATGCCTAACTTGTTACAGATTCAAGGCACAGGCCATACACCAACTCATGGGCAAGCTACCTTCAGCGCGTGTCCAACCATCGAGGCCATTTCTTAACACTGGTATTGATAATGCTGGACCCATTTCACTAAAACTGGGAACTCCCTGCAGCAAAATTATAACGAAGGGTTATATTGCTAGTTTTGTCTGTTTTGCTACAATTTCAATTAACATTGAGTTTGTCACAAGCCTTACCACTGAAGCATTTCTTGCTGCTTTGAAACTCTTCATAGCGCGCCGAGGAAGACCACGGACCATCTATTCCGACAACGGTACAACCTTTCAGGGTGCAGCCAACCAGCTTCATGCAATTTACGACATGCTCCGATCATCATCAGAGATGGCACGAGTCCAGGACTTCTTGGCCAACGAAGGATGCGATTGGAATTTCATCCCACCACATGCCCCACACTTCGCACGGTTATGGGAAGCAGCTGTGAAATCCATGAAGTACCATTTGAAGAAAACACTGGGTTCTCAGGTTGCCACCTATGAAGAACTATGTACACTCCTCGCTGAAATTGAGGCCTGCTTGAATTCCAGACCTTTATGTACCTTGTCAGATGATCCCTTCAACCAAACATATTTGTCTCCTAGACAATTTCTAATTGGTGTACCCATCACTCAGTTACCTTGCCGTGACTATGCTAATGTCAAACCTCATAGTATTTCCGGGTGGCAACAATACCAACAACTTCAACATTTTTTGCGGAAGTGGTCAACCGACTACATCCAGGGTTTACAACAGCGTCAACGCTGGCAGACTACAACCCCCAACTTGCAACCTGGAGACCTGGTCCTGGTGAAGGATGACAACAAGACTCCGCTCCAGTGGCCCACAGCTGTCATTACTGACACTCATCCGGGCAAGGACAACAGTGTTCGTGTAGTGTCCCTCCAGAATACACAAAGGAAACTTTAAGCGTCCTATCACAAAAATTTGCAATCTCCCACGTGTCATTGATTGATAAGCTTTGTTGCCGGTGGCAGTATGTACAAGTTTAGGGCAAGTTTTGTGTAATTTGAATTTTTTGTATTCATACTGTAGTTGCGTCATTTTGTGTAACATGTAGGGACCTTCTATATTATGCTAGATTGTGCAAAAAACGCCTTTGCATTGCGGCAGATGGTGCAATATGTACGATGTTACAACCTTGTACTCTGTCACGCGGTAAGCAGTGCGCACTAGAACTCTAGTTCAATCCAGCTTTTCCTTTGTCCAGGAAGAACTTTCTGGAACATTTTGGTCACGTGGCCACGCGGTCCAGGCCTGAGTTGGCGTCCCTACGACATCACACGATTAGCCGTACCTCATGTGTGAGGACGTGTGTCACTGCTCAGTGCAACAGTTTGTTTTTGAAGCCGTCCTTACACCTCTAAAGACGCAAAGTTTGTTCCATTTGAAGCCGTTGTTCCAGTGACAACGCAAGTTGTTTGTGAAACCGCCTTGATACCTCTAAAGACGCACAAATTACTACGAAGTGATATTGGTGCTACGCATAATATTACAAGGTGAACTTCACGTTACTGTGTTGCAACTTATTATTTTTTTGTATTGAAACTGTATACCTCAACTATTAATCGGTGTACCTGTGAACATGTATTGTAGTGTATTCATGATTGCTGTAGATCGGCGCAAGCATTATTCCAGTTATATAAATTTCAGATTATTAAATACAATTATTGGCACTGCTATTCGTCTAAATTTTAAAGTGTTGGTGAACCAGAGCACCAACATTACCAATGTCTGCACGTGTATTTCATCAACCATCAGGGCTGTCAATACTATTACACATCTAGCATTAATCATCAGACCCTCACAATTATTCTGCACGAATAATTCAAAATGAGCTTTGTCACCAATGTCTGCACGTGCTTCTCATCTATCATCAGGGCACTCAATACTATTACACATCTGACATTAATCATCAGACCCTTACAATTATTCTGCACGAATAATTAACAATGAGTTTTATTACCAACGTCTGCACGTGTTTCTCATCAACCATAAGGACCCAAAAATACTATTACACATCTAGCATTAAGTATCCGGCCCTCACAATTATTCTGCACGAATAAGTAACAATGAGCTTTATTACCAATGTCTGCACGTGTTTCTGCTCTACCATCAGGGCACCCAATACTATTACACATCTGACATTAATCATCAGACTCTCACAATTATTCTGCACGAATAATTAACAATGAGCTTTATTACCAATGTCTACACGTGCTTCTTATCAACAGTCAGCGCACTCAATACTATAATCTCCCTCCGAGAAACGTGATCTGATTCGCTTCAAGGAAACTCGTAATATCTCATATCCAAAATTCCCCTATCTTGAGGACAGGTGACCCGCCGCCTTAAAGTTCACGATGCACCTACACAAAACAGAAAATAACATGCGATCGCCCAAATACGGGCGGATGTATCTCCAGTGGAAATGGGGGTCCAAGCCGTCTCGATTCCACGTTCAAAGTACTTCATTACCTCAATGCTCCCGCACTCTCCTTACGGCAACGTCGGACCCGTTTAGGACACAACGTCAACCGAAGAGTAACCCCCTGTTAAAATTATTACTCGTCGTACCTGAAGGATGATAAGTTATCTCGTCTAATCCTATTAGGCCCTAACAGTCTCCTGGATCCGAACCCGGCCAGCGACTACAATTCCACCTGCTGCAACCGTCCAGCATCGAGACGGCCCCTCCAGGCTGTTCCCTCAATATTCTCCTCAGGCACTACCAGGCTCACTTCTCGGTCTCGCAGTCCGTACCACCGCATTCCTCCCTTCGACAGCAGCGGTACTTCTCTCCACAGCCGATCTACCGCTCTCTTTAGTTAATCGCGTCTTACTCCCCACAGCTGATGTACTGCTCCTTCACAGATGATCTACCACTGTCCACAGCTGATCGCTTACTGACTTCGTCTCGACCTTCAGGCGTTCCCCGCGAACATTAACTCCGCCCCCACTACACGTCATACTAGCAACCAATCACTTCTGGCTATCGCCGAACGCGACGGGGAAAAGGGGCTAAAGCATAAGAGTATCGATCGTTAACCGAATCGGAAGTAGCCTCAAACCAAGGCGGTTAAGTTATTATGCTACCCTTGAGTGGTCATCGAGGCATGACCGGCTCAATATCCCCCCTCCCCCTGGAAGTCAATTATATTGACTTCCAGGGTGAGACGTACGTTTCCCGCCCGGGATTTCTCCTATGTTGACACTTCATGTGAAATGGCTCCAAAGCTCAAACCTAGCGGCCGAATCATTAGTATGTGCACCCATGTTCAGACGTCTAGTTTCTGAACGCTTTAATTGGCTCACATGAGCCCGCCTAACAATAACCCCCGTGACGGGGTTTGCCAACAGTACAACATTGGGCCTCACAATTTTTGCAATGGTCGTCGGCCTCGACCACTTCAGCAATAACTTTGCGGATACCTTCTGGGCCTTAGAGCTAACGAGATTTAGGCGATACAACGCAGTATCCCCTACCTTATATTGGTGCGGCTCTCTCTTCGAATTGTATCGGTGGGCCACCCTTCTTTGCGCGCTTATCAAATTCGCATAGGCAGTTTCCCAAAACTTCGGAGGCATCTGCTCCATAGCCCCATTGCTTTCCGGAGTCAAATCCCGTCGAAGTGCGAGGGGACATTTCAACTCCCTCCCCAAAAAGAACTTATCTGGGGTACCTTTATGACTTTCATGTGCGGCCGTGTTAAAGGCCAGACTTAGCAATGACAAGTCCTCGTCCCAAGAGACCTGGGACGCAGGGTGGAAGATTTTTAATGCATCTTTCAAGTTGCGGTTCACTCGTTCGGCCAGAGATGCCTGAGGATAATACGGGGTCGTCGTGTAATGATTGATACCCCATCGAAAGCAGAGGTCCTTTATCTGCATACAGCGAAACGTTATAGCATTGTCAGTTACTTTGGACATGGGGGTCCCATTAGCCGGGAAGTACGTTCTGTCAAGGTACTCGACCACCACGCTAGCCGAGATCCTCCGAACCGGGTGGAAGGTCACGAACTTGGGAAACCCGTCCACGATAACCAAAATGGCTACATTTCCCCTCTTCGTCCGGATCAGTGGGCCCATGAAGTCTATAAAAAGCCTGTCCATGGGTCGGGAACTAGGGCTCGCCTAATGTATCTCCATCTGAGTGGTCTGGGCCAGTTTGGCCCTTTGACAGAACACACTTCTTAACATATCCAAAAACTTCAGCCTGCATTTTAGGCCACCAGAAATGAGCCGCCACTTTCTGGAATGTTTTGCGCGCTCCTAAATGTCCTGAGCCGACCGAATCGTGAAAATACTTCAAAACCATGGGCGTCATCAAGACTGGGTCCACCCACCTACGTCTTCTTGCCCCCGTATAGTAATAACACAGTCGCTCTCCTTGCAGCTAAAATTTGGCGCCTCTTTCATCACCCACTAAAACCTTGTGGGTTATTTGCTTGCACAACGGATCCTCTTTCTGGTGTTCCTGTAATGAGGAATACACCAGATGCAGCGATTCCCACAACGCTGAACAGCACATTTCGGTAGCTCTTCAGTTTTCCATTCAAAGATGCGAGATAATGCATCAGCTACAACATTATCAACTCCCCGAGTGTGTTTTACCGTAAACTTAAACGGAGCCTACCGCAAGATCCATCTCCCTAAGCGACCAACGTCTTTGGTTCGCCGGAGCAACCAACACAAAGCTAGGTTGTCACAATGGAGCTCAAATAATTTGTGTTCCAAATACGAAAGACATTTCTCACAGGCGAACAACACCGCCAGACACTCTTTCTCATAGGTGTTATATTTCCTTTCCGGGGCCGTCAACAATCTACTATAATATGAGATTGGGGCTAGAATCCCATTAACCCTCTGGTGCAAAACGGCAGAGACCGCGACGTCACTCGCGTCCGTCACTAAGACAAAGTCTTTCCTAAAATCGGGGATTTGAAGCACTGGCGCTTCACATAACGCCTGTTTCAGGAGGTCGAACGATCTCTGATGAGCATCTTCCAAAACAAAAGCTATCCCTTTTCTTTTTAGGGCATGTAAAGGTGCCGCTATACTCGAGTAAGTCGGGATAAACCTGGCGTAAAAGCCAACCATCCCAATTAACCCCCACAATCCTCTTCAATTCTTGGATTGCGGATATCTTTGTATGACCTCCACTCTCTCCGGCAACACCTTGATCACTTTTGAAGAGATCAAATGACTTAAATACTTGATTTCGGAAGTGTCAAGTAAATATTCTCCGGATTTAACGTGAATCCAGCCTTCTCTAACCTCCTCAAGACCTCCCGTAGTTGAATCCGGTGGTCTTCGGGAGATTTAGAATACACCACTAAATCGTCAAGGAAATTAAAGACGTAAGTCCCCTTTAAATCGGCGATCAACTCGTCCACCACCCTACTCAGGCCTTCACACCCCACACTTACCCCATGGGTAGCTTATTAAATTCAAACAAGCCGAATGGGGTACAAAAAGGGGTGATACGCCGACTCATTTCGGAAAGGGGTATATGATATAAGCCGAGTTTAAGTCCAGGACCGAAAACCTCATACCGCCCCCAAACTGCTCAAAAGCCTGGTCAATAGTGGGCATAGGATAAGAATCGAAGACCACTTTGGCGTTCACCTTCCGGTAGTCCACCATCATATGGAAATCTCCCCTGATTTAGGGATCAAGAATGCCGGACTAGCATAGGAAGACTTACTAGGTCGTATCACTCCTTGTTCTAACATTTCGTTGATGATTTTCGTAAGATCGCTTCCTTAGGAGGGGCACATCTCTAAGGAGGAGATATCACCGGAATGGAGTCCGACACTTCGATGTCACAAGGGGGCACGTTGCCGTACCGAGGGTCCTCGAAAATAAAGCAAGAAATTCTGCCAACACAGACCCCGACCCTCCCTCCCATGAGGGATTCTCTGGCAACGTGGATAGTCTTACCACTTCCCGCCGTAATTCGCGCAAATAAGAGTTTTCATCCTCTCCTTTCTGGAATACTCCAAACGAACCAACCACGTCGGGAGCAAATGTAAAGGCGAATTTCCGGGAGGCCACATCCACTACCATTTTAGTGGATTCCAAAAAATCTAATCCTAAAATTACGGGAGAAGACCCCCCTTTTAGGACTTTAAATTCGTGGTCCCACGCGAAAGAGTGTAGCTTAACATGTAGTTTCACAGCTTCGGTGACTCTACACTCCCGACCGTCCGCCAGTGAGCAAGTAAGAGAACAAGACTCGAACCGACACGGTTTTCCCATCGACCGGATAAATTCAGCCAGATCTACCCTAATACAAGAAAACTGGGCCCCTGTATCCACAAGGGCTGGGACTTTGCCTATCTGCAAGTGAAGATCAACCCACAGCGGCAATTCACGCGGACCCTTCCCAACTCCATTTAAGGTACTCAACGTTCCCGCCTCGGGGGCCTGTTGACCTCCGGGCGCCCGCCCGTTTCCCAGCGGTGTATTCCTCCTAGGACAATTTCTCTTACTCTGGCCTATTTGACCGCAGCCCCAACACGCCATCGATCCTACGCCCGCCCTCGACGGAGGGGGCCTTAAGGTCTCTCTAGGAGGGGCCCTAGTATTAACCGGATAACGTGGGGATTCCTCAACTCGTTGTCTTTCCCGGGCAACGGAAGATTTTACCTCTATCAAACCGACCATTCTCTACAAGTCCTTAAGAGACCTCGGCCTGTCTAACAACGCTGTATGGGCAGAAATGCTGGGGTGAAGATTCATCACTACCCTGTCAGTGAACTGCTTGATAAATTAAAAACTTGGCCGTACGGAAGACATTTAATTTCAAAACCTGGCCGTACGGAAGGCACCCTCGATGTACTGGCGCAAGGGCTGCCGCTCCTTATGGAAATAAAACACAACACTTTCACGTACCAATCTTTTACGCACAAAATACGGGAAATACCTTTCTAACATCTGCGCTTTACACTCTACCCAGCTATTCCCTTCACGGAAACTATTCCTCACAAAACCCAACACGCTGCCAGAAAGCAGAGGCAAAATCCTCATAATGAAAATCCGGACTTCAACCAACCCCAACTCGTAGATCTCTTCTAAACGGACAAACAAATTCATAATGGCTTCAGGCTCTTCTGAACGCAAGGGGGACAATTGCCGTAGTAGCTCTACCAAGATATTCACTGGCCCTCCCCCACTACCACCATGGAGGGAATCTCCTCCAGGTTGGGGAACCGGGGTACCTGGCCTATCACCGACATCCGTTGTAACACTCATCTGATTTAAATTCTCGTCAGGGGGCGTCTGCATTTTGGTACTCTTAATTTGTTCAGACAACCTTTGACGCAACTCTCGTACAGGGCCACTACAATCCAGACCTCTGCTGAAGCAAACTTGCCTCAGCTCATCGGCGGTCAGACGATATACGTCGGATGCCGATACGTCCATAAAATATAACAATCACCCCAAGAGTCCACAGCCGATACCCAACCGCCCAACAAACCGATGGCAATGAGCAATATCAGGAGTGCCTGAGTAAAAGCAACCACGCTCTGCTACCAGTTATTTGAGCCACCAGGCTCTCCCCCTAAGCAAAGGGGGGACTCTAGAACAATTCCGGGGGCTCGCACCCTTTTGTAAATTGCCATCGGCCCCCTGGGCCGCTGAACCCCAGACAGTGAAACTCGTGGGAAGGGATAAGTAGCATAGACATATGATCAAAAAAATCATATATATATAAATCCACCGTGAAGTGACTCCAACTCTCTACAATAAACTGAAGAAGAATATGGACCTTTTACCACTCGTTACATCCAGTGGCGAAGTACACATCTATCATTAATAATCAGACCCTCACAATTATTCTGCACGAATAATTAACAATGAGCTTTATCACCAATGTCTGCACGTGCTTCTCATCAACAGTCGGGGCACTCAATACTATTACACATCTAGCATTAATAATCAGACCCTTACAATTATTCTGCACGAATAATTAACAAAGAGCTTTATTACCAATGTCTGCACGTGCTTCTCATCTGTCATCAGAGCACACAACACTATTACACATCTGACATTAATCATCAGACCCTTACAATTATTCTGCACGAATAATCAACAATGAGCTTTATTAGCAACGTCTGCACGTGTTTCTCATCAACCATCAGGGCCCTCAATACTATTACACATCTACCATTAATTATCCGGCCCTCACAATTATTCTGCACGAATAATTAAAAATGAGCTTTATTACCAATGTCTGCACGTGTTTCTGCTCTACCATCAGGGCACCCAATACTATTACACATCTGACATTAATCATCAGAACCTCACAATTATTCTGCACGAATAATTAACAATGAGCTTTATTACCAATGTCTGCACGTGCTTCTCATCAACAGTCAGGGCACTCAATACTATAATCTCCCTCCGAGAAACGTGATCTGATCCGCTT
>Ga0268261_10000433_pt1 | contig 26067 bp, 27 predicted proteins | sample TergutNc150P1_FD_190353 | JGI IMG/M metagenome (GOLD analysis project Ga0268261, IMG submission 190353) | Nasutitermes corniger P1 segment gut microbial community from laboratory colony in Florida, USA - Nc150 P1 (SPAdes) (version 2) | ecosystem: Host-associated > Arthropoda: Insects >... | reverse complement strand
ATCCCACCGGGGGCATGGATATTTGTCTGTTGTGAGTGTCGTGTGTTGTCAGGTAGAGGTCTCTGCGACGAGCTGATCACTCGTCCAGAGGAGTCCTACCGACTGTGCTGCGTCGTGTGTGATCTACAAACATCAAGAATGGGTGCTCCATATATATATGACATTAGTCGCCTAAGGGTTAAAAAGTTTTCACTCAATTTCATTATTCTAGCATACACTATACAGCATTTCACCGTATTGTACCTTGAACAAGGAGTGACTAATTTATAACAATATAATTATAATACAGAATTCTCTGTACCTTAACATGTAATGTTCTTTCCAGCAATCTCTCATACAGTTCTCTGGCTTTTTCAGTTTCACTCAATCCAACTTCAAAATCAATATATGCCTTCCAAAGTAATTCAGGCATGTCCAAACGAGGCTGGTTAACTGCCAGTTCATAGATCGCTCTTGCTCGGTCTATGTCTCCTAGCAGGGACTCCAGTTCAGCAAACTGATGGAATGGAAAAGTTTATCATACATATCTTCTGAAACAAAGCTGCAATCACATTTTGTTTCATGCAAATACCAGCCATTAGCCACTATACCCCACCCCTCCGCCAAGCTACAAAAAAAAACTTCTATACACAGAAAACTTAGAAAGTAGTATCCATTTAATCCTCGTTTCAGACATCTAGACATCCCAGTGTGTAGAGTAACAGGTAAATGAATGGTAGACCAGTCAAATACAACTAATTTACTGACATGAGCTAGGAGTAAGTTGGTTAAATACTTCAGCTTAGTAGATGTCACCATAAGGCTAACTAAAACATCCGTACAGGAGGTAAGCTCTGCAATGTATTGCCTTCTAATAAGGTTTAAAATCTCAAGCCTTTTATAAAATATGTGTTCTTATACACTATAGGGTTCGTTGCCAGTAATTTGTCAGATCCCTTAGTTATGACTACTACAAATTACGAGAGCAACTTGGAATTCTCAGCATACTGGAAACAATCTGCCACATACACTATTGTTCCTGATGATTCATATCACCCCAATGAACACACACACACACACACACACACACACTATAATCTAGAAAACAGGAAGTAATCATATCCTATGAACACTAAAAAGATAAAGAGATTGAATGATATATTACACAAAGTACACCATATAACAATGGATAAATCAACAATTTCCAAACAATTAATATGAAAATTATTAAGCAATACAAACAAAAATGACATATGCAAGAAATGAACACTGTCATTGACACAGGCAAGCAAACTAGACACATCACAAAGCAATTCACACACACTACAAGAATGTGAAACTTACCTCTAAGATGAACTACACCAATGTCAAAATTCTAAAAAAGAAAACCACAAACAAGCAGGCGAAATATAAAAAGAGTGAAATCTACCAACCTGAATGGCCATATTGTTCTAAGAAAGACATCAGACACGCTCTGGCAGAACCTTTATGACCACATAGAACAAACACGTTCAATCGCTCCAAAAATGCAGCAGTAATTGTAGCTTTACCCAGCACCTTTTACATAACATTTTCTTTGCAAGACAGACATAAAATATGGGCATCCTTTATATTACCAGAAAAGGCCATCATATGAACACCATGGGAAGATATCTACAAGGAAGCTAATAACAGTATACAATTAAATAACAAGTGCACAGTCAGCCCTATTCCAATATGCAAAGTCTCAGTACAAAACCAGTAACACAAGGTGCAGCACCATCCCAATTAGCCAGCTGCACAGCAGCCCACCGGTTGATAACACCAAGCATCCAACACTTCATCCAAGAATTTGATGCATACCTAACCATTAACCAGAACAACCCATATCTGTCTTCATTGTACACTACTCCCAAACAACCAAGCCTAAATGCTTAAGTACAAATCTCTCTGAACTGCTTACAAATACATACCTAAATGCAGACCACTCTCTAAATAAATGAAAACTCAGCCCCCATGCTTTATAAAAAAAGTACATTCTGTAGCTCTCAAAACCTTCTAACATGTAATACACTGAAATTATTACCTCCTCTATATATGTTTTAGCTAGCCCAATGACAACCTCTAATTAAGCCAAAACACATACCCACATCTCACTTCAATAAGGGAGTTGTGTTACACTGATTCATTTACCTCTTACAGTATCCAGTTACTATGAGAGTGAAGGTCACAGTAATACATGCCCTGACCATCTTCCTTGACAGAACTATATTTTGGCCTTAAATAAAATTATTTCTTTTAGCTACTTTCAGTTAAATACAACCACAATTTTTTTCAGTTATATGCACTTTACTGTTTCACCAGAATTTAGGAAGAAATGACTTACCCTCATCCATGTGACACAGTTCTCTGGACCAAATTCAAGGAATTTCTGATACAGGATGCGACAACGGTCAAATTCTCGTAGCTGGATTTCTAGGTCTATGTAACCTCTAAATAGCTTGTCTTTTGGACACATCCCAAGAGCCATTCCCTGTAACACAAGGAGCAGGAAACTACTGTCAGCAACTGTGGCTTCCTTCAGTCTTACTACTAGAATGTGTCTTCACAAGCAATCAAACCTAATGGTAATCTTCCTTTTTTTAACCCACTTTCCTTCCTGAGAAGAGGCGAAAATGTACAACTATGAGATCACCATGTAGTCCGTAAATATGCCCCACCCGCGACCTTCTGAACTAGGTGATCACTATTCACAAAACTTGGTTTAATCATGTCACTCTTGCAAATCTGCGAACTTGTGAAACAAGATCAACATCAGCACCGCTCACTTTGGGTTTCTAAAATGATGTATGGCAATAGATCTTGAAAAAAACAGCAATTTCTGTTACAGTAATATTCTAGTAGAGGTAAAATAACATGGTGGTAATGAAAAAAATGTACCTTTTCTTTACATCTGATGGTAATAAATAATGAACCACTGAGATATGCATGTGAAATCTGGTGTGCAAATATTAAATGTTGTTTGTACATAAACAGTTGAAAACTTGGTGATGATGCAAAACTTTACAGTTATATCCAACAAATTTAATGTACAAAATCTGCAATCCAGTAATGTCTTCACCAGAGTAAAACGATGATGATGACGACGACAACAACAACAAAAACAAAAACAACAACATCAACATCATCAACAACAACCACCACAACCACAACAATAATGACAGACAGAGACACATGTGTAGAACCAGAAACCTATGCAACAGAAAAAGTAGATTTAAGAGTCTGTCATACAATATAAACCAACAATATGCACCTCTGTTAAACTAATATTTTAACTTTTACGTCTTCTACATGTTTCAAACCTGAGGGTTCATCTTCAGGAAGAGAGCTGTATATACAGGTAGGGTGTAGTTTGTTTACATGCTAAAAATACAATAAAAGAAGTTTTATTGTAATTTCAGCATGTAAACAAATCATACCACACCTGTGCATACAACTGTTTCTGAAGATGAATCCTTGGGTTCAAAACATATGGAAGAGACACCGTAAAAATTAAAATATTAGTCTAACAAAGGTGCATTTTGCTGGTTTCTATTATAAGATTATATTACAACACATGTTTGCAAAAAACATAAAATTTAGGAGTTTGTCTTGTAAACCCTCATTTAACTCCTACAGCAACATAATATGAATAGAAAGCAACCTCCACAAAGCAACAGTCCTATTACTCATACAATGATGTTACTGTACAGGAGATGTCTGTCATGGTTCTGCTAACAATTTTGAAACTAATTTAAAAAACTCTCTGCAACATTAGGCAGGAGTTGTTCTCTGACCTGTGTACAGACCTGATGTATTATCATGTGACTTTTATCTCTTTGCTCCTATGCAATGGAATTTGAGGAAGCAAAGACAGGGCAATTATGAAGTTATAGATCAGACCTCAAAACTACTCTAAAACATTTAAAAGAAGATCTAAAGACATTGTAAATATCACAATGCAGTGTCAAATGTAAAAAAATTAATTCAATAAAAGCTAATGACACTTTCAAATGACTCATAGCCAATTTAAAATCCTTGCTTCTTGACTTAAACATGATGGTGTGAAAAGTGAAACTACACCAACATTACAAGAATACAACACAAAAATACAGAAACATATCTAGGTTGAAATAACCTAATAGCAGTACAAGACAACATATAAACACTATGGTATGGAACCATGGCTCTATTTATAAGTTATACTTCTTGTATTAGATGTCAGAGTAATCAAATAAATGTACAAAGAATGTCCTTGTTCCTATTCAAGTGTGTATTCACAAGTACAAGCAAAGCTCCACACATTTTCAACCTCAGCCCTACAGTCTGTTCACTGAAATCAAAAAGTAGATGTAGAGAGAAGAAAGTGTATGCAATCCCTTGTTATGTGGGCTGCACTCTCTTCACCTTAACCTAACAATGACACAGTGGAAGTAATGATCAAAATTACAGTGTTTGATTATCCACACTGGTTTTACATACAATGTTTCATTTTTAGTGTTTGTTTGTTTGTTATGATTGTGTTCATTTGTGGCACTTATTTTATTAAGTAGCCATATGTCTATCTCCACCAATTCTGCAGAAAACAATACAATTATTGTTAATGCACACAGGAAACAACTTAATAGAACCATGTTAAATGGCCCTGAAAAGCATGTGATTCTTAACACATGTAAAGTGAAGTGACAATCAAATCCTAGATTATTCACTTCAGAAACTGCTAGGCAAGGAATATATTCTGTGGGAGTGATCCTTCTATTTACAGAGTAATTTGTGAGTATAGAGCAGATCACTCATAATGCCATGTAAGAACAAAAATGATGCAGACCACAAAAGTTGATTTTTAAAGAAGCCTTTTTGTTAGGATTTACAATAGTAACAAAGCCGTTCTGTCAAGAGTGTCTATGGTAACAAAGCCCCATCAGGAAAAGAAAGATATTGATAATCAGACATACTAGTTGCCAGTTAGCTTTTGTAGATGTCTGATTAATGGCTTTTGATTTAAAAAGTAGTGGGGCATATAATCATTAAATAAATGTGAATACTTGAAGACCTGGTTTCCCAAAGTTCTTCCTCAATCTGAATATATTTCTGTGTCAGTGCTCAATAATGCACCCTACTATCCCTAAAATCAACAAAAAATTCCAGCCACAGCCCAGAATAAACAAAAGAGTGCAGACTGTTTCCTCCAATTATACTAATTCTGAAGATGGTATGCAGGTTTTGCAAATTTTTTGGTAAAATAAGTCTGCCTTTAACCTTTATCCTACGGGGTGGGTATTTAAAACGTAGCACATGGTATATGAAAAATGAGAACATTATTTGAATAAAAAAGATAATATTATGAATAAATGGCATTTTGTGGCAAATAAATGGAGATTATGCAACATGTCTCAAAAATGCGGTAAATTTCCTTGTTGCCTGAATATATAATTTGCATTTCTTGAACTGCTTTCCTATGTGCTTTTGTGCAGGCGAAGGCAGGTCCTTAGAAGGCTAAGGCACATGTTATTAATAAAATGACAGAAGCATAAAACATAACTGTACTTGGAATGCCACAATTCCAATACAAACTTGAGCCAAGTGAGCTGACTTTGACATAAACTGACAATGGTGTATTGTCAAGAGAAACAATATTTCAAGTGGCAGTTATTGAGAAGCTTCTAACAGAAGCAATGAATATATGTTCAATGAAGTGGCAAAAATTTGTTAAAACATATTTAAATTTTTCGAGCTGGATGATAACACAACAAATTCAAGAACCCCTGATTACAAATGTCAACAACTGAAGCACCACCTCACCAGAAACCTCCAAGTTAACAATGTAAGTTACAAGTTTTATACTACTTAAATGTGTGTATTTATTGTAATTAAAGCCATGTGTTAATAAATGTAACATGTGGTAATATTACACTAAAATCAATAATTATACATACATACTTACTTACTCCATGGGGCAGTGTCCTTGAGAAGCTAACCAGTTTTCAGCTAGTCAAGAAACTCCCTGCATTTTATGGAACCCGAAGGTTCATTACCACATTCACAAGTGCCCGCCACCTGTCCCTATTCTGAGCCAGTTCGATCCTATCCATACCCCCACATCCCACTTCCCGAAGATCCATGATAACACAACAAATTCAAGAACCCCTGATTACAAATGTCAACAACCTCACCAGAAACCTCCAAGTGAACAATGTAAGTTACAAGTTTTATACTACTTAAATGTGTGTATTTATTGTAATTAAAGCCATGTGTTAATAAATGTAACATGTGGCAATATTACACTAAAATCAATAATTATACATACATACTTACTTACTCCATGGGGCAGTGTCCTTCTTGAGAAGCTAACCAGTTTTCAGCTAGTCAAGAAACTCCCCGCATTTTATGGAACCCGAAGGTTCATTACCACATTCACAAGTGCCCGCCACCTGTCCCTATTCTGAGCCAGCTCGATCCTGTCCATACCCCCACATCCCACTTCCCGAAGATCCATCTTAATATTATTGTCCCATATAAGCCCGGGTCTCCCCAGTGGTCTCTTTCCTCCAGATTTCCCCACCAAAACCCTGTGCATGCCTCCCCCATACGCACTACATGCCCCACCCATCTCATTCTTCTCGATTTTATCACCCACACAATATTGGGTGTGGAGTACAGATCATTAAGCTCCTCATTATGTAGTTTTCTCCATTCCAATGTTATCTCATCCCTCTTAGGCCCAAATTTTCTCCTCAACATCCTATTCTCAAACACCCTCAGCCTACATTCCTCCCTCAATGTCAGCGACCAAGTTTCACAATCATACGAAACAACAAGCAAAATTAATTCTGTATACCTTAGTCTTTACATTTTTGGATAGTAAACTGGAAGACAAAAGATTCTGCACCAAATGATAGCAAGCATTTCGTGACTTTATAATCATTTCATGGTGCTCTTTGATTTCAATGCCATTTAATTCTTGTGCTATTTCATACGAATTTTTTGTGGTGTAAGTGCATGGTGGATCTATGTAATTTTTTAATCTATTGTTCAGATATTTGGTAGTTTTTTATGATGGTGCCTCTGTGTTGTCTATCACCGGTCTAATTGGTTCATTTACTTTATGTGTTTTTATATATGAACTGATTTTTGGTGCCATCGGTTTTATGTTCAATAAGTATTTATGCGTGCTTTTATCTATCAGCATATTGCATTTTTGAATTGCCTGTTGGATTTGTTCATATAAAGAATTCTGCCTGTCATGCAATTCAGTCATCCAGATTACAATAAGTCTCTTACTGACTGATCTATCCCAGTTCATCAAATAAATTTATATATCACACAATGGTTCACTGACACAGATAACAGTAATTTATACAGACATCTTAAAAATGAAACTTGCTATTATATCAACCACACAAGGAGCCAAGAGAGTGCAGTCAGCATAGAGGCAATGCAATGGACTAAACAAGAGACTTTTCATTTGTAGTTATTCATCCTGATATGTTGTAATAACTTAGTATAAAATCATTCAGTCAACACACCTTTATAATTATCAAACAAATAAAGGTGTGTTGACTGAATGATTTTATACTAAGAGACTTTTCTCTTCTTTGAAGCATCTATACTGCCTCTGGGGTAAAACCAGCCTCCTATAAAATGGGTAATGAAGACATTTTCCCCAGAGTCAAGTGGCCAGGGCACAAAGCTGACCACTGACCTCCATCTATTGACAAGGTTAAGAATGAGTGGAGCTTCACTCCCCCATTTGACCTCATAGCATACACAGAGGCAACTTTACCTTCCATCCACAACACAATTTCAGTGTTTTAATTATACTGGTCACACTGCAGCCCCACTCCCTATTCAAATTCTATTTTTTAATTACATGATTGTATTGTAACTTGTCTCAGTCAATTTACCACTTCATTTATGTTTCCAACTCTACATTTTGTAGCTCTTTTTGTGGGATATAGGATTTCCATTCTTGATTTCAAACTTTCGCTGTGTTCTGAATGTTGTATTCTTTCTTTTGGGTGATTCCCCGGTGTCTGAATTTTATGTGCCGACATTTCAGAACACACTGTCTGTTCCATCTTCATAGGTGGTGTAAGTAGGAATCTTCCTACTTACATTGCCTATGATGATGGAACACAGTGTTTTCTGCAACATCAGCATTTAAAATTCAGATGCCAGGGAATCACCCAAAAGAAAGAATACAAAAAGGCTTTCCTTTCTCCAAAAACATCACTACTTAACCTCTTAAGATTACTTAATGTACAGTCACAAACAGAAAATGAAACTAATAAAAGCATAATCCCTAAAGTTTGCAAGGCTATCAGTTTCAGTTAATGTGGTACAACATGGCTAGGCTGTAGCCATGTTTCACCACATTAATCGAACACAACAGCCTTGCAGCCCATCCACACAAACTAAATACCCACACAGCTTCAGCACTACCTCAATATACTGTACTCACTTCAGCATATATTGTCTGCAGAAAAAATACCACAGTGGACTAGGATCACCTTCTAAGAGTACCCTGCTCTGAACTGCTACAGCAGTTAAACACCAATTACAAAATTATGCTAAGACAACAGAGGATGAATGAAATATCTCGAAACATCTGAGCATTAAAATATTACTACATTATATCAGTATAGAAGAAAGAGGTTTGAAAACAGTACAGTACCAGGCTCTTCCTAGCGACAGTCAGGCTTTTGTTCCTAATCTCAAAGTGGGAATACAACAGCCAGATCTTGGTGAAGGTAAAATGCTTGTGCGGAAGTAACTCCAGGCAAGCCCTGTACACCTGCCGAGTTCTCTCCACATCCTCTGCCTCCAGCTCTTCAAAGAGAGCATAATTGATCCACAGGTAGATGTAGCGACGCCAGAATGGCTTTTCCTAAAAAAAAAAAGTTTAATCATGTTTAATTTACACTAAATGAAAAATTTATTAAAGTAACATACTAAAATCCTCTCAAACAATCCACCACATTAAAGCTGAGTTAAAAACCAGCATTTAAGATACTTGCTCTATTTCCATAAACAAAGTGGTCTTCAAACTTTGCATTAAAAAATAATATGTTTTCACAAGAACACCTATATTATGCTAATGGGGTGAATGCAGTGTTCACTCACAGAAACTAAACTATACAGGACTTTCACCATGTGAAGATGAAGGTCTGAAGAAAATTAAAATTTAAGAAGTATCACACTATACCCATAGCTGAGACTTCTTCTTTTACTTCTTAGTTGGCCCTACAGTGCCAAGTAGACCTATGCTTCCTCAATGACCTTCTTCCATTCATTCCTATTCCTATATGTTTCCCTCCAATTTGTATTTCTTCCCTTCTTAATCTGTCCAAACACACACCCACCATCTAGATCTTCACTTCCTCTTGTTCTTACACCCTTAAGGCTGATTGCCAAAAATTTTCCTGACTTTTCCAGTATCATCTATCCAATTTATGGGGCCAATGCAATTCATTCTTTTCACTCTTATGAGGGTGACAATGTCAACCACCTTCATACAGTCTGTAATTCATAGCTGTATCTGATTCTCCACTGGCCCTTGCTATATACAACTCCAAATTTCCTCCTACAGATATTCTTCTCAGATACCCACAATTGTTCACAAATATATTTGCTGAGGGTCCATACTTCTGCTCAATACTGAATAATGGATCTAATTACCATTTTATAAATTCTTATCTTGATATATCTAAAACTGATCTGACCCTTATACAAGGGCAGAAGTGCAAAACATGCTTTATCTGCTGTGTTAATTCTCCTTTCAACCTCTGTTCTCAACTTCAACTACAACTTCAACTTCAATAGTACACAAAAAAAACTCCAAGTACAGGAGTTCATCCAATGGAGATAGGAACAGTCAAAAAATAAGCAAGTGTGCTCAATGTAACAGAAGAGCCATTCCTAAGAATAATTAATATAAAATAGTACAAATTCAGAACAGAATTTCAAATTAAAATAAGTACGTACAATAATTACAAATACAACTACAAAATAAATTAAATAAATTAAACATATAAGCTAAATAAATATATACAAACTGTGGTATAAAATTTAAAAACTAATGAAGTAAAAGAAAAATGGATAATGTATAAGTACAGGGAAATTTAATATAATTGTACAATGTATGAAGACAGGATAATATAAACATAATAAAAGTGAAATATTATTGTTTGTTAAAAACTTCATCTAAACTATAAAATGAGTGTGTATGAAGAAAGTGCTTCAGAGCAATTTTAAACTTCCTAGGCTCGATGGAGACAACCTTAATTGCCTTGGTAAGACTGCTAATGATTTTGAAGCCTGAATAATACACTCCTTTCTGACATATGGCCAGAGTTACCTGAGGCAAGAGTAAATCATTTCTTTGTCTGGTATTATTGTTATGACATACACTATTTGAAACAAAACAATCCCTATCATTACCAATGAACAATAATAGAGAATATATACTGTGATGAGAGTGGTAATATTTTTAATTCCTTAAATAATTCTCTGCAAGACCCCCTATACCCACATCCCATTATTATCCTAATTACCCTTTTCTACATTTTAAAAATTACAGAACTATGTGATGAGTTTCCCCCAAAAAATTATGCCATAAGACATAATTGAGATAAAAAGGGAATGATATGTAATCTTTAGAGTAGAAGTAGACAAGTATGGTTTAATATTTTTGAATTAGGTAACATGTGACACTTAATTTTTTTTTGTCAGCGAATCAGTATGTTTTAACCAAGTTCGTGAACAATCAACAGTTAACCATGAAATACTGTTTACGTAATAGTAGGAACAGCTTTATTATAATAATTAATAGTTATTTCTATGCGGTTATTATTTTTAGTTGTGAAATTAGTAAATTGGGCTTTGGTAAAAGTTACGGAAAGTAAGTGTTGTTTCAACGAATCACTTAAAATGTTAAAAACGGTGTTGATATTGTTATAATAGTCAGTAGGATTTAAATGGAACAATAAGATGCTGGTGTCAACTGCAAATAGAATAGGAAGTGATTTATCTCTTACAATCACAAAATGCATAGGTCCCAAAACCAAACCCTGGGTGACACCATGTTCAACTTTAGCCCAGGCTGATGTTGTAATATTATTGTTCTCATTATACAGTATTGTTCTTTGATATCTGTTGGTCAGAGAGGATTTGTAAAGTTTATAATGGTTACCAGTTATGCCACAGAATTCAAGATTAAATAATAGAATTTTGTGATTAATAGTCAAATGCCATTTCTAAGTCACAAAAAATACCACCTATTACCAATTTATTATTCATAGCATTTTGGATTTCATTAGTTAACTGACAGGTAGCATTAACAGTTTTTATTTAGTCCTAAAGCCATATTGCTCGTAACTTAAAATATTATGATGTCAGATGCTTCAACAGTCTAATTAGCATTACATTTTCAAAAATTTTTGAAAAGGTGGTTAAAATTGATATTAATCTGTAATTGGATACATAATTTTCATTACTCTTCTTAAACAGAGGTCTTTTAATTGCATACTTTAACCTATCGGGGAAAAGTCCAGTAAAGACAGTCCTATTACACATATAATTTAGTGAGGAGCTAATGAAAAAGGAATATAATTTCAATATCTCAGCAGGAACTTCACCATAACCAAAAGGATTTGATAATTTAAAAGACATTATATTTTCAGTTTCTTTAGTGGTAGTACAATTACACTGAATACTAGGGAACGAATTTTGGAATGCATATATCAAAAAATAGGAAATCATATTCTGATTATTGACAGCTGTTTTAGTAAGACAGTAATTTGCATTAACATTTTTATTAATCACATTGGAAATAGTTGTAAAATGCTTATTAAAGGCATTAGCGATAATGTGTTGATTTTCAGGGCTCCTACCATCACTATTTACTGACTGTATTCCATTATTTTTATGATCCTTGATTATTCTCTATTTATTCATTTCCAAGAGATTCTCATTGGATTATTTTAATTTAATACGTTCATCATATTCCATTCTTTTTACTTCTTTTATAACCTTTGATAGGATTTGACAATAATCTTTATATTTTCATAGAGTAGGATTTTTATTGTTTCTAAATTCAATACAAGTTCTTTTTTATGTCTGCATGAAGTTCATATACCAGATGTAATCCATGAGTTGTGATTTGACTATTTATTGCCTTAAATCAGAAGGAAACTAGAATAATAATGCCATAAAAATATATTTAAAAAGCAATTAAAAATAATATTGACATCATTTCCTTCAAAAACGGAATCCTAAGTCTCATTGCGGAGTTGAGTTGGATGTAAGCTATAGCACAGTGATTTATATTCCTTTTAAAATAAGTACATCGGTCCTTGTTATGTTTTTGAACAAAATGTATTGTCAATGGTTGGGTATCATGATCAGAAAGGTTGTTTGTTAATGGGGATGATATCAAATTTGTTTAAATATGATCTATAAAAACACTGTCCTATTCTGGTAGGAAAATTGATGATGCTACTGAGATTAAAAGATTGTAAAATACAGTTAAGTTGATTATTTTATAACTCTCCACAAGGTAATTATTATTTCCATATATAATAAAATCAAATTGGAAATTTAAAAATTTGACAAAATCAAATTAAACTTAGTTAGTAAAGTGCTGAAATTACACAAAAGAGATCTGTAAATAGCTAAAATATGAGTACACAGTTTATCATAGACAGAGTTAAGATGAATAGCACACACTTCAGGGTTGTCTAAACAATAACTGTCAGTATTTAAAGTAGTAAGTTTTATGCTATTATGAATAAATATGCAGACATCACTTTTGTGTTTTGTTTTCCTACAATAGTAAGCCCCTAATGTGTAACTGTTAATGTGCAATGGTTATAGTTTATCATGATGTAGGTGGTGCTCAGACACAAGAAATAAGGTGGGTCATGATGCAAGTGACAAAACAGTCATTCCTTTTATTTCTTCAAATTCTAATGTTCTGATGATAACCTTAATAAACTGACTATGAGGTAATATGTGTGTTAAGCTCAGACGATTACTATGTCCTTCTGTTGTATTACGACCATTAAAATTCCTTGCTACATTACCCATCTCACTTCTTTGCCTCATATTTTGACACTGATCTTCCTTATGTATTACTATTTTAAAATTCTGCACTTCACTTGTATTTCTGTCACATACTTCATTTTGTCTGACTCAATTTTTTTTTTACATCTTACACAATTTCCACTTCTTACACTAACATCCACTACACAGTTTTTGATGAGTTCAATGACCATAAGAAATCTTCATTCCTAGTTATTGGAGTTCTCTTTGATCTGCTTGATGTCATATCTGCATTTTTGTGCACATCATCAGCATTCTCACTAATAAAGTCCATCATGACCTCATCAATGGAAGCAGCTGTAGAAATTCTTTCCATTTTACACTGATGGGAGGATTTCCTGAAGGTGATGCCTGTGTGGAGCTTTCATTGTAATGAAACCTGTATGTTTGTTTTGGAGTGCAAATTTCCTCATGTGTTTGAGACCAATCTGGATTAATTTGTGTTGATGTCATTTGCACCTCCCAAAATGACTACATCATTATCTTGATGCAGCTGACTTACTTCTCTGTGCTGCATGCTAAACATGTGATATGTTCAAGACTGGAGCCAAGCATCACAGCACCCATAACCTCAAGATTCTTACCAAGTGAGTTCAAGAGTTCAGCTCTGCAGCCTCTTGCATGGCTGTCACCAATGATTATGATTTTATTTCTCTGCTGTTCTGAGGTGCACTTATTTTTATTTGTCACAGATGCTGTTTTCCCATTCTTAAAACTGAGAGGCTTCTGATTATTCTTGAAGGTTATCTAGTAGCAAGAAATGATTCACGATTGTAGGTATTGGTTGTGGTTGTTGTGCATCTAGCTGTTTGTTGTATTTCCATCCAGTATAGGAGACTTTTCTCCCATTGCCTGAAATATTCTTCTCAAGATCACTGTTTAGAGCACTTGAATCATAAGAGGTGTTTCTACCTTGTGTGTTTACAGCGGTGCTCGGTGCAGTACAGTTTGTCTCTTCTTGTAGTAATTCTATAACTTTTATAGCTGTTTTGAGTTCCAGTAATGCCATTTCTAATTCTTGTTGAATATGTTGACAGCAAATGCATTTGGAGTTACTATTTACTTTTGTTACATCAGAAATACATGGAGCCTCTCTCATGTCATTATCAGCAATGAAGAAGTGCAAATTCCTCAAGAATCTCAAAGGTGTACTGTCTACTCTTTACGTACAGTTCCATTTTCTCATTTTTCTTGATATACTCAAGAATTTTGTTTTGCTTTCATTTATCATCAACCTTAATTTCTGTGTCGAATTTACAAGGAGTTAAACACCTCTTGCACATCATCAATCCCTCTTCCCATGATGACAAAGCCATCGATGCATCCCAAAGTGTAATGGCTTTCAAAAAAATATCACCCCTTGTATCCATGCACACATTCTGAATCCCTATGTCTAAAGCCATAATGAACAGCAGAGGAGCAATAGTGTCCTCTAGTCTTAAACATTTCTGTAATATAAACTCATTTAAACTTCCTTCCCTAATCTGACATTGGCAAAGATCTCACCTCCAATTGCTCTGCACATCTCTACTAACTTCTTGGGAATTCCCAATCTAAATATGGCACTCCACAGCTCTGAGACTCTTCATACATCATTGTAATATTAAATGTAAGATGTTAATTAGAAAAACTGGGAAAACCTAATTTTGATCTATGCTCATGGTATTACCTTATTAAAACAATTACACATAAAAATTGCAGAACTTCTGTTTAAAAAATAAATTAATATCAACACAGATCAAAATGGGCTTTTTTCATTCCTATCATTGACATACTTTAAATATCATATTAATGAACATTAATAAACAAAGAAAGTAGGAATTATACACAGAAAGCTATGCATACATGCATGACACATCACCAGACTGCAAATTAAATCCATGATATAAACAGATATCCATTCAGCACCTGCACTTTTCTTCCAGATATTTTTATTTATCTTTTGTACACTGCTAATGTGTTATATCTCAACACAATCTCCCTTCTTGTCAACACACTTTGCCCATTGGTCTACAAGCTCTATAAAGGTACTGGAATAAAATGTTTATATTGTGTGTGAAGCACCCCCTCCTTCTTCTAATCATCTACCTCTCAATGCTTCCTCTGGGGCCCAGACAGATGAAAATCAGAAGATGCCAGATACTGGCTATAAGCTGGAGGGTACGGAACTTCGTAATTCAGTGTCTACAAGGTAGTCACAGTATGGGTGGCATATGAAGATGTGAGCATCATGTAAAAAGAGAACATCCTATGAAGGATTTCCTCTCCAATTTTCATTGAAGGGCTGGTCACAATTCACCTTGCAGTATGTTACCTTAAATCATCAAAATGAGACACTGTTTCACATCCACAGATAAATGGCTAAAATTAAATTTTAAACCAAATTCTTCACAAAAATCATACTGGGGGGGGGGGGGGGGGGGGATCTGCATATATAAACCTCCTTTGAAAGATACATTACTTATTATCGTATAACCGGCTTGTAACAATGCTGCAGTGCTAAACCCTTTGCATCCAGAATTAATAAGCATCTTGCCTACTCCTTGTATTACATGATCAACAGGTTCCTTTTGTCACAAAATACTGTCACAGAATTTGAATATGGTGCAAAGTATATCCACTCATTATTCATTAACTGAATCCACATTTTGCCTTTTAACTCTATTAGTCTCGTCTCGCAAGTTTTAGGAATATTTCACCTTGGTTGAAGCAGTTTCATGGCACATTTTTTTTGTGACTGGCTAGACATTAAAGCATGACTTTGTTTACAGACATAAGATCCTGATGTTTTGGTTTTACAATGATTCAATTCTGCCCCGTCTATCATAATTTAGTACTGCCCAGTCTGATCAAGACACAGTATTGATTCTTTGATGTCAATGTACAGAAATTTATTTTCGAATGCAATTTGTATAGGAATCAATTTAAAAATCTTAAAATTTCCTGTTAATGATAGGCAAAGAAATTACATACCCAAGCACTTTCTCAGTTACATAAATATATGCACATCACAAAGTTTATAAAGTAAATTTGCTGAATCTTTGCTCAGGGGGAAAGGAGCAATGGTATCTTTGGGAAAGGAGGGACTACTTCACATGAAAGCATCAATCAGCAAGCTGGGAGGGACTACCTGAGGTTGCAAAATACCTTTCCTCACATTTGCAATACTGTCTATCAGTATATTGAGAGCCCTTTGTACTGAACTCAGAGCATCATTAACTTATGCTACACGACTCTCTACCGTAATCTTCATTGATAAAGTATTTTTAACACTTTCAGTTTTCAAAACAAACTTTTCTATATAGTCCTAAACTGTAATAATCCTTCTATCATTTTAGCTTCATTATATACTATACCAGACAGACAGTCATTAATAGCTCCTAAGGATGGTTTTACTACATACAGCTGTTGTTTTAAAAGGTCTGTCATACTTTCCAAATTTTGCTCAAAATGTTTTATCTGTTTGTTACAGTATTGTGCATCGTCAACATCCATCGTTCCAAAAAGTATTTTACTAATTTCACCTATGAAATTAAACACTCCTCTTTTTACTCGACTTCCAACATATTTGCCCTCAAGTAGTAATTTCTCAGTATTCTGTACCTGTCATAGTTTATCCTTTGCAATATCATAAAAATGGATACATTCTGCCTAATTCTTGATGTCCACTTTATTACATAGTTTGTTAATATGACTAAAATACTGTTCTAACGTATTCATTTGATTTGCTGTTGACTTCAAATTTACATACATTATAGTCTTACACTCCACATTGTATAAGGATGCTTGTCCCTTGTTTTCAAAATAGATGCCAAGTGATTTGTCATAGCTCTCCACAGCATACCCTAAATCCTCTGCACTGAAGATCAAACTTTGGATTTATAACATCCATAAAGTTAAACATATCTGTATGGATCCCGTCTCAAAGGAAACAAATGTATCTGTTGTGATGTAATGTCAGTCCAACAATTAAAGTCCTCATCCTCATACATTTTGTCTGCCCCCAAAGCCTAGCAATGCTGTTAGTAAAATGGTTTCAGCCTATTTAAATGTGCCTTCTGCAATTTACACCCCCATATGGTAGTAGCATTTACCTTGTCTCTCCTTTATATAGTGTGTCAAGTATTTGGCTAGCATGCAATGACTCCTCTCAAGGCTTCCCTGTGATTCAGGATGGAATGCAGGGGACTGAATATTCTTTATTCTGAGTAGCTCACAAGTACTCTCAAAAACCTCACTAAGGAAATTAGAACCCTGGTCAGTTTGTAATAGACATGGGGTACCATGTTTTAAAATTATACGCAGTACAAATTCCCTCACCAGTGTCTCCTTGTCTTGCTGATGTATTGGAACTCCTATACCATATTTACTTAGGTCATCCTGGAAAGTCAAAATGTACTTATTACCCTTCACGGTGAATGTGGTGGCTGTAAGAACTGGTAGTTTCACTATTACTTCTCACCTCCTTGGCAGTGTTATCTTTCTTATACCCCTGTCAGGTTATCCCTATCTATCTGACCCCTAATTGACCTTTTCTTTACCAAGGCTCCTCCATACTTAAACATCAGGATTCATCTCTCATAACATATCTGTGCCTGCATCTGACGGAAGAAATCTTATCCTAGAATTCCATCACCCTGAATGTCTACTTTGTTGCTTACTAACTGCTAAGTGAAGGGAACTTCTACTTGCCCTTCTCTTACTGTGGATTTTATGCTTCCGTGTGTCTGTATTATGGTACCATCAACACTTTTTACTGTGACCTTTTCCTTAGGTTCAAATTTCACTGTTCCCAGCAAATTCTTCCTTTTCAACAGACCAATATCTGCTCTGCTGTCTGAGACCAAGTACAGTTTAGTTCCGGTATTCACATCTGGATCTAAACTAACACATTCACAGCGTTCATTTCTGATATAACATACTGAGTGGATGCAAATGTTGGGCAGCTGCTCTGCGACAGTCCTCTCCTGTTTCCGCCAGTTTCCCATTACCAAATTTTCCCTTCTGCTTTGGCGGCTTCTTACAGTTTCTGGCAATATGTCCTCTTTCTCTGCATCACAGCACGTAAAGCTTTTGGCATAGCCTGTTCCTTCAACTGTTACCGGGTTTACTTGGGCTTCCTTTCTATCTCAGACATGACATCTACTACTTACATTGCCTATTTTGTCACAAAAACTACACTTACTCAATATGCCCCCCTCACTCCCATGTCTATCCTGCTTAGATACTAGAGCACTCTCTTCTACGAAGGCAGTTTCTGCAATTTCATTAAAAAATGCGGTAGTTTTGATTCCTGACTAACATCTGGATGTGAGCTGACAGACCCTGTACAAAGCTTGTGTTCCTCAAACCTATCTGATAGGTTTAGTATCCCCTCTCTCACTCCTTCACTGCAGTTTAACAGTGCTTCTGCACAAAACAGTGATACCAGTGTCCGAATTCTGACACTTTTTATCTTTTCAGTCTGGATTTCCATTCTGGGATCTCCACTTACATGGGTCAAAAAAACTTCCACAATATGTCTTCTTGGATTGAAGCGATCACTGAAAATGCTGCATCTACATTTCCTATAAATGCCAATACTTCACTTTTATTTCCTTTGAAATGGTGGAATCAACTCTGAAGCCTCTTCCACAAACATATATTCCCCAGACATACTGTGAGATCTACTGGTTTCTGCAACCTGAGTTTCAGTACTTGTGGGTGAAAGGGACATGGATAATGAGCAAAGACTCACCCCTGTGTGTGTTCCTTACATAAAGTTGTTGGGCTTCAATTCCAGTGTTATGCCAGTCCTGATCAACAAGTATGCAGTCGCTCGGAGGGTTGCTGTCTTGTTCCGTCTCGATTACTTTCTCCTTCAAGCTGCAATTTTGTAGTACTGGCTAGTTCTACCCTTGCCATTGTTGCAGTTTTCTTTCTTCTACTGAATGTTGTGTGGGTTCCTTGGGCAGTACGTTAACACTGATGTCTTACAGTATGGCAGTTGATAATTCTGCTGTTATTTCAAGTAGCTGGTTTGATCTTACCAATTCCTTCCACCAAACAGTCCTTGTAGTAGGAATTAGTGCAGTCTAACACACCATTTATTGTCTACTTGACTTATATACAGGCTACATGTTTCGGCTCACTTGAGCCATCATCAGGCCTTTACCTTTACCTTAACACAGATCCAAATTTTTTCTTTTACTGTTGGGATCCCAGGAGTTTTACAGTATTGAGGTGTACTGCTCACATGTACAGTTAAAATTAGGTTAAAACTATATCCTGTGATCCGCTAAAATAATGTGTTTACATGCCATTAAAATGCCAAGTGTATTATCCCATTATAGTTATGTTGTGCTTGGATTGTACATTCAGGGTTCTCGTTGAGGTATCTTCTGCAAAACTTTTTTTGTTTGTATTTACACTGTGCTGTTATGTTCACTGTTTTGTTCGGCGTTTCCTCCGGTGGGCAAAGTTTCAGGCTGAGCAGTCTAGTTCGCGAGGTGTGGGTTCCGCCACAACAGTGTAAGTGTATGGAGCAACAGCACCAAGAACAGCCACCACCCGCTAAACTACACAAACACAACAGTGAACAACCGAGGACAATCTTCAATAGTACGTTAAAACCAGAGCACTCCACTCTCCCAAGACCGATAACGACAAGGACAACAGTCCGCAAAGAAAGAGATAATAGCATACAACCCACACCTCGCCAACTAGACTACTCAGCCTGAAACTTTGCCCGCTGGAGGAAACGCCAAACAAAACAGTGAACATAACAGCACAGCGTAAATACAAACAAAAAAATGTGTTGCAGAAGATACCTCAACGAGAACCCCGAATGTACAATCCAAGCGCAACATAACTAAATATGGGATAATATACTTGGAATTTTAACGGCATGTAAACACATTATTTTAACAGATCACAGTATATAGTTTAACCTAATTTTAACTGTACATGTGAGCAGTACACCTCAATACTGTAAAACTCTTGGGATCCCAACAGTAAAAGAAAAAATTTGGATCTGTGTTAAGGTAAAGGTAAAGGCCTGATGATGGCTCAAGTGAGCCGAAACATGTAGCCTGTATATAAGTCAATTAGACAATAAATGGTGTGTTAGATTGAACTAATTCCTACTACTTGGTATCCATTAACACATCGGGATGAATAACGTTAAGAAACAGTCCCTGGTTCTTTGTTGTATATCCTCTTAGCTCCAACTTCTGGTCGTCTGAACCAAACGCTAAGCAACTGCCTAGGCAACCCCACATCTGACACCAGAAAATTTGTTGTATATCAGCATGGCTCAGGATCAGCTAGTCGTATCATAGATGCTGACTTGCTAGAGCCTTGGATTTAATCCTTTGGTTAAGACAAGAAGTAAAGACTACTAAACAAAGTGATTATTACATGAATACAAATGAACCCTTGAACCTGGTTGTGCTGACTGCCTTGGCTGGGGCAGGGCCGGATCTTGGTGGACCAACATCCAGCACGGACTGACTTTAAATGTATAAAGTGGAAGAGTGATGAGGTGTTTTTCCTACAGTGGTATATATACAAACTTACACTTCAAAATATGTTATTTCCAAATACAAATATTCATCCTGCCACCCTTTTTGGAAACTCTGTCCTTGTTTACTAAAGATAATTGTAGGGAAGAATAGTGGGTTACAATATGTATGTACACTCGCTCCAAGATATATTCCAATACAGTACCAACTGTAAAATCTTTATACAACACTGATCCCATGTATATATTGTACTTGCAGATAATGTTCGGGGATAGTGCCTTGAGAATCCCAAAACACTGTTAGTATAAGCTTGCCAGCTGGAGGCCACAATGTGAGCTTCTTAGAAATAGGACATGTGTGTTTCCACAGCACGCTCTGTCACGTGCCCTTAGGTTCATAATAATGAATCCAAGTCTCATCCCACATGGCAATGTGATTTAAGAAGTTCTCACCTTCAATGTAATAATGTTCCAACTGATGGCAGTAGATGTCCTTATGACAGCACAGATGCTCTTCTATCAATTGCCTGGGCACCCCTCTTTCATAAACCTTGTGGCACTCATGCCTGGCATACACTACTGAATATGCTTAACCTTGGCAAATGTTTAATTTTTGTGCAACTTCTGCAACAGTGTCTCTTCTGTCCTCTAGAACCATGGTTCTGGCTTCTTGAAGTTTCTCACTGCTGGTTGATGTTGAGGGGCATCATGGCCACTCTGCACCACTCAGCCTTGTCTGGCTTTCTTGAACATTTCTACCCATAAGTATACACTTCTCCCAAAATGAGACAGGTCCCCATATTGAGCACACGAATGTGTGTGAAGCTCAGCACCTTGCACGCCTTCTGCTCATAAAAAAGTACAACAAATCTCTGTTCTTCCTTTGTGAAAACTAAATGGTGCAGCCATGTTCCCTGCTCAATAGCAACTCACACACTGAAAGCAACATAGAGACAATCAGTGTGCTGGCATGTCACATAACCAGTTACAGTGTTGCCAACTCTCGAAGGTTTACTTCATACCAGTGACTGCCAGAAATAAAAGTGTGGAAGTTTTTGAAGATCCCTCATAATAAACAAAAAGTGTAGCAGAGTTCAAATATGTGAGACAAATTAATCAAAATTATTTGCATTCAGTTTTCTATCTATCAGCATGAAGATTAAAATATACCAAACCTTTGTACTTCTCCTGGTATAAAACTGTCATTCACATTAGAAGGAGAACACAGACTGAGAAACAGGTGGTTGGAGGAATATCCAGTGTGCACCTTCTCTCTAAATTTAACAATAAACCAATTTGTTCTCTTCACCATACATCATTAGGGTAACCAAATAAAAGGCAATGAAATGGGCATGCAAGCAGGACACATTAGATAGATTAGAAAATATTGCAGAAGTCGAGTCACGTAACATTCAGGAAAGGGGCCACTTGGAATATGGAGGAATAAATGAGACCAAAATATTAACCCTCTGGTGCCAGAATTAAATTAATGGACTTATGGGGCAGGATGCAAACATTATTATAAAAAAAACTTGCCTGTGCACTTGAACAGAAAGCTTAATATATCAAAGCATTATATGTCAGCTGAGGACTGTACAAGAACGTGCAATAATTGACACATTCTGTGCGATGACTTCAGTCATCCTTTGCTTTACTGAGCATCAAACTGTGCAATGGCTATAATTATCATTTGGTGCCCAAGGGTTAAAATGGGTAGAGAAAAGATGACTGCCTTCTCAAGACAGATTCTGCTACATACGTTAACACCACTGGAAGTAAAATAAGGTCACTCACTTTGGTCGGAGGAACATTGGCAATGGCTCTCTCATATGTTTCACGGATTACGTCGAGATTACCTTCACTTTCCACTAAACGCAGATAGTCAAACCAAGCATCATAATTATTTGGGTTAGCTTTCACCTCCTGTAAAGAATATATTAAACCAAATAAAAAAGTGGAAACACTAAAAAATCAGCACCAATGAACATTTCTTTTTTACTTAATTTGGACATGCATTAAAAGTACAAAGCTAAAGTAGGCACTGTAGGTGTCAAAATAACTGTCACTTTCATCCAGGTTGAAAGTGTCATACTTTAGGCAGTGACTGCCACAAATAAAAGTGTGGAAGTTTTTGAAGATCCTTCATAATAAACAAAAAGTGTAGCAGAGTTCAAATATGTGAGACAAATTAATCAGAATTATTCGCACTCAGTTTTCTATCTATCAGCATGAAGATTAAAATACACCAAACCTTTGTACTTCTACTGCTATAAAACTGTCATTCACATTAGAGGAATTCCTACCTCCTCATACTGATATTTCCTCTTGCTGACTATAACATCTTCTATCCCTGTTCTATCGCCATATTTCTTTTCATGGATTGTGTAAGCTTTATACAACTCCTGTGTCCGATCCTTAGGAATATGCTGTAATGCATACTTATAGATCACTCTGGCCCGATCATGCTGGAAAGAATAAATTCCATTTGTACAATATATTAACTTGGTGATAACCAAAAAAAAAAAAAAAAAAAAAAAAAAAAAAAAAAAAAAAAAAAAAAGAGGATGATCATTTGATTACAGATAACTTTTGCTTTCAAATAACAGACCACAATTAACTCTTCACTTCAAACCCTATTATTACACTAATGGCACAGGAAAGTCCTCCTAACTGAACTACCAGTCCTGCCTACATTCATCTTGAACACTTAAAATACTAGTGAAGTTTTACACATCTACTAGTACACATTGACAGGTGCCAGGAATTCTGAACACTTTAAGCAGTAAAACAGTATACACAGAAAATTATATTACTTACCACATATTTTAAAGCATCTGATCATTGAACACACTTTAAATCCTACACATTCCTATACTTCTGACATAAAACACTGCTGCAACCCATCTATACAAATACGCATGCACACTAAGCCACTTTCTTAACGAAAGGCTGAGATACAGGCTTAAGACGGCATCATGTCCATTACTAATATTCATGAAAATTCACATGGATGTAATGCCAATGGAAAAAGTATCCCCTTCATCCTTTTCACATTGTAACAGCAATAATAATTCAGGTAGGATTGACACTACTGCACATTTGGCTCAATGGCAAATTTTAAAAAAATAATTTTTGTTACGAACACATCTATTTGTGATATAAAATAACATCATGGTAAATATACACAATCAATATTCATTATTAAGTTTGAAAGGAATGAACTGATGAACTACTGTAGCTACATGTCAGACAGTGCAGAATTAGAATGTATGAAAACTTACAGGCAGCAGAAATAATGCATTAAATATATAAATAACTTATTGGGTACAGGCAAAGATGAGCCTCTGGTTAATTAAGCACTACATCATAAAGACATATGCATAACTCCTTACATTCACAAATGCAGCACTATTTAGTTGTGAGTGGTCAGCTTCACAACCTAGCCCCTTCTTTACCCACAATGATAGAGCAAGAGCCTGCATCAAACCCACTATTCTTAATGCAGTGTGAAGAAAAAAAATCACACACTCTACCAGGAATTAAACCCCAGTCCACAGCCCAGGCACTAAGCTTACTCAACTACTCTAGCACCATCATAATTATATATGAATAACTAATTTCTGCAGGTCCTATTATATGTGTAAATATGGACAGCAGGAGCCAAACATTCTTCCTGCACTTTGTTTATATTTTCTAGTTCAAAACTCCGCAAGCAATAATGCAGGAGTTCGAAGTTCCTCTCTAATTTCAGTCCTTCAGTCTCAGGATATTATCTGCCTTCTCCACATCTTCACTTGCGAACCCAATTTCCCTGTTATAAGGAACACAAAGGCTTAACCTATCTATGGCCCGATGTGGTATCATTTTCCTCTGGTCTTTTCCACCAAAGAACCAGCCAGAACATTACAAGATTTTTCAGTGAGCAGATATTCTGTACTTGTCAATGGATTTTAATGAAAATCAGTTTGTATAATAAATATGGGGACCAAATATGTATATTCTATTTATGTTTAACGTTTCTCTTCAATTGTTCCTTTAGTGATACTCTGTATCAAACGCACACATGTATATATTCTTGGCATAACGAACCCCAAAATGCTCATCCACACACTACACCAAACTACAATTGTGGCACTGATACAGTTTCTACTCCTTCTTCATGCTTCCTATACATAACATGCCATTCTGATTACCTTCAGATGAAAAATGTCACTTGTCAGCTTTCCTACAGTGTCATCATTTGCATGGAGACATATCACTTTATGTTCTTTAGAACACTTTACTAATAACCTCTACACTAATCTCACCCTAAATAAAAGATACACTACCTCTGTTTATATTCTGCCTTTACTTTGTAGCTGCATTCAACTATACTGCAGAGAGAAGTCTAAATAAAAAAGAATCATGTACAACATATTCATTCTCACTCTTCCTATAAAATACATTTGTTACAACTGGCCTTGGTTGTACTAAATGTGTGCTGTAGTCTGTAACACAAAACAGCTTTTCAGATTTGTCAACATTGTTCTGTGGTATCTCATCTTGTTTCATCGATGTGGAATATAGAGACTTCACTACCCACCTATTATCGCTATGCAGCGAAACTACTATTCCCTCTTCCTGTATGTCACTTTCCCACATATACTATTTACTTCCCTGGTCCAGAAAAATTTCCCATATAAACAACATATAATTATGTTGGAAGTGTCATTTTACTGCATCAGTTGTTTAGATTTCTTGGTTCTGACCCACAATATTGCCACAATGATCATATCTGACAGTAAAAATGGCAAAATGTGATGTTTTTCAAACATACAATAGTGGTAACTTGCCCACACTCACAATTAGTCTTATTGCCCCAACCATACTTATGAAACTGTCTCCACACCTCAGCTGAATGAGGAGTGCAGGAGCAGTGGTGGGGTGAGGGAAAGACACTGAGAAGGATCTTGGTAGGCAGGTTAATCCATTCATGCCAGTGAGAAGAAGAGAATTTTCAAGAAACTCACAAATGCTTAACAATACTATTGTTCAGATTCCTTACCCAGAAAGGCATCCAAATCAGACAACAAACATGGAAAGTACGCTTGCGAACTCATTTATGCTTCTAAGTTAAGTGTGGCTTTCACTTCAACTATTTTTACAGAACCTGCAATAGCTGAATAAATGTTTGTGCCCATCTCCTAACGCATTTTATCAAAATTGGATAAAAAATTTCAAAAACAGTGCAAAATCTAATTTATGCCCTTATATATTATTCAGTATAATCATACACAACCTTACAGTACAAATTTCTTATTGCTGAAAACAGATGTTACCAGTAACAAATATACAGTGAAGGTTTTTTAACCTTTAGTATACTATTGTGTACTTTTGGTCGAGTGGCTAATATATTTGAATTCTTCCAATGTGTACTTTTGGTCGAGGTAAAAGTGTCAACACTGAAGGTCCACTTTGTGTCTCTGTCT
>Ga0268261_10000432_pt1 | contig 26071 bp, 18 predicted proteins | sample TergutNc150P1_FD_190353 | JGI IMG/M metagenome (GOLD analysis project Ga0268261, IMG submission 190353) | Nasutitermes corniger P1 segment gut microbial community from laboratory colony in Florida, USA - Nc150 P1 (SPAdes) (version 2) | ecosystem: Host-associated > Arthropoda: Insects >... | reverse complement strand
CACCTATTTGCAAAAAATTGGGAGATTCATAGTCATAACACCAGAACAGCAAATGATCTTCATGTTCCCGCTGCTAATATATCAAAATACAAAAAAGGAGCATACTATATGGGTAGCAAGATTTACATTCAGCTTCCCAATCATATAAAGAGTCTAGTCAATAAAGAAAAGATTTTTAAAAAAGCATTCCTAAGATTTCTCATTGATAACGTATTTTACTCTGTAGATGAATTTCTAAATTATGATGTTAATAACATTTGACAATTTTAATGCTTAGTACTGCTAAGAAAATTTGTTATGGTTGGTATAATTGCACTTTACTCTAGATGTATTCCTAAATTAAATTTCAATGATACAATTACTGTATTGCATCATATTTTATGTATTTTTGTATGACTACTGTAAGTCAACAGAGATTGTATAATTGACTATTTCCACATCCCCTGGGATTCACCTGTAAATGGATAAATGGAAAATAAAGATGATGATGATGATGATAACAGATGGCAATAGTACAGTCAACCAATCGCACTCTTGTATTCATTGATTAATTGGTATGAATTGTGGAGGAAGGTGTATAGTGCGTTTAGATTAAGGCCTGCGTCTTTTGTTGTATATTCAGCAGTTAACGTCGACAAGGTAAGAGAATGTCATTGTTATATTATTTTTATAAAGATTGTGTTCAGTACTAATTGTCATTCTAAAATCATATGATTGTACAATTTTCTCGATGCTGTTGTCTGATTAATTGGAAATATTTTGATGGCAATCTTTAATGAATAACAAATTTGTGAAGGTCCATAATGAACCGTAGTCAGTACTGTTGTGTGCCAGAATGCACAGGAAACAGCAGCAATGCAAATTTGAAATTCTTCAGATTTCCAACAATTGCTGTATGGTAAGAGGCATGATTTATGTTAATGTTATGCAAAGAATGTAGCTGTCTGTTTATAGAACAAACAGTAACATGTAATGGGTTTTGCACCAAAAATACATATTTTTAATTCAGAATGCAGTGACAGTGTACTGTTATTTGATATCATTATTTCAACTCTAGCTTCCTGTTATGGAAAATATACAGTGCACATAATAACAGACCCTGGATTAGAACAAGAATAACTACCTCATGCCAGCATAAAAGAGAACTTTATTTGATCAGTAGAGATAGTAATAATTCTAAATTAAAGGCGCACTACAAATCTTACTGCTTAATTTTGTCTAAAATAATTAAAGCTGCAAAACAACTTTATTACAACAATAAGATTTATAAGTCCAACAATAAAATAAGAACTATGTGGGATATTATAAAAACAAAAATATGCAAAAACCATACAGATAAAGGTACTCAACTCATATAGATGGAAAGTTAATTACTAATCAACAATCAATTGCAAACTCTTTCAATAACTACTTCTTAACAGTAGCTGACAAAATATCTAGTAACATTAAAAATGATAAAACTTCACTAAATTGTAACAATCCCATACACTGTCTTCATAAAAACTTTAAGCTCCCCTGTTCATACACGAAACTAAAATATACAGTACCCAAAGAAATATAAAAAATTATCAGATCACTAAAATCCAGATACTCATGGATATGATAGGATCTCTATGAAAGTTCTAAAAGTAAGTACACCTTTCATCACATCTCCTCTAACATATGTATGTAACAAATCACTTTCATTGGGTATTATTCCCTCCCAATTAAAATTTTCTGAAATAAAGCCCTTGCATAAAAACAGAGGCAGAACAGACATAACCAATTTTAGACCTGTCTCTTTACTTACATCCTTTTCAAAGATTCTGGAAAACGTTATATATACAAGATCGTACCAACACATCAACCAAAACAATATATTAGCAACCAAACAATATGGCTTCAGAAATAATTCCTCAACTGAAAAAGTCTCATTCAAACTAATACATGAAATATTACTAGCACTTAAAAATAAATTAGCAGTTGGTGGAATATTTTGTGACTTAGAAAAAGCATTTAACTCCGTAAATCGTGACATACAATTGTCTAAATGTAAATTTTATGGATTCAGGGGCAAAACCAATGCACTGCTACAATCATACCTCAGTGACAGATGTCAGAGAATACTAATAAATAATAGCTCTTCTAATACCACTACTTTTTCGGAATGGGGCAAATAAAACACGGTCTTCCTCAAGGTTCAATACTTGGTCCTTTGTTCTTCTTAATCTACGTAAATGATCTTCCGAATATAATAGCTGACCCATCGAGACCAATTCTATTTGCAGATGACACAAGCATAATAATTACAAATCTTAGTTCCTCAAAATTTAAGGAAGATATTAAAAATATAATTGATAATATAAATGACTGGTTCAGAGGTATCTCATCATTAAATTTTGATAAACTCTACTTTTTTCAATTTAGGCCTAAAATAGTCATGAAATTAATATAAAAATAAGTTGTGACAATAAACTGATTAAAGAGACTAAAAATACTAAATTTCTTGAATTAGATATAGATAGTTCCTTGTCATGGAAAAACTGTATTGATCAAATGATGTTTAAACTAAGCAGAGCATGCTATGCAATAAGGTATGTCAAATATTTTATGTCCCAAGATACTCTAAGGATAATTTATTTTCATACTTTCATTCCATCCTAATTGTACGGCATAATTTTCTGGGGTAATTCTGCATACAACTCTAATATTTTTAAAATTAAAAAAAGGATAATTAGAATAATTATGAATGCCGAGTATAGAGACTCTTGTCATCAATTAATCAAGAATCTAAAAATTCTACCATTAAAATTACAATATATTTTTTCACTGTTTTTATTTGTTGCCAAAAATAGAGATTTATATGAATCGAATTCAGAAATTCATAATATTAACACTAGATTTAGTTCTGACTTACATACTCCAACTGCAAACTTAACAACTTTCCAAAAAGATCCCTTTTATTTTGGAATCAAAGTTTTTAATCACCTTCCTACTAGCATAAAAAATACGTCTCATAACATAAACCAATTCAGATCTGTTTTAAAAAGTTTCCTTTGTATAAATTCATCTTACTTGGAGGAATATTTTGCTTGGAATTCCAATAGCAATCTTGGCTCACTGTAATCATTTTAAAAGTAAACATCTAAATATCTTACATGTAACATAACTCAATACCATTCTATATTATTACTTTTAATATGAATTCTTAACTCTTAGGTAGTTTATATAAATACACATATATCTAGATGTAGTGACAAATTTCACTTCCAATTGTCTTTAAATTTTGTATTGTTATTTATTATATTTTATTGTGTGGATGTCCATATATTATAATTTGTGTTCTAATATATAAATTGTAATCTGTAACTGATGTGTCCTATGTTACGTGTGAGACCGAATGAACAAATAAACCAAACCAATTCTGCACATGCCTAATGCCTTACTAATCTCTGTTACTTTACACAATCACTTTCGTTCAATTGACAAAAGAATGTGTGTAATTGACTACACACACTGTAGTCAACATGGCTCACTACCTGTAATTTGAATTACAAATCAGCTAGCATGGTAAATGCTATGTAGGGTATTAGCCAATGAATGACACTGTAATTATATTCTGTGCTTTTTCTTTTGTGTGCAGAGCTCAGCTGTGGGCAGACAGTCTGGGTGTGCCATACAGTGCAAAAACTGTAAAACACCTAATCTGGAAGGTTGTATGGAGCCAGCATTTTTCAGAGGCTGATTTTACATCTCCTGAATGTATATGCTTGAACAGAATGGTAGTTCCTACTTTCTGTGCAACATCCTCACACTCACATTTAGCACCATTCAGTTTTAAATGCATTCTTACTTTATAGAACGGTACGTCAGAAATAATATACGTTTGTAATATTCCTTTCAGGTCACATGGACAACAGATGCCCTGCTACAGCAACATTTGTCAAAGAGGTCGATGACCTCTTCGACAGCTTCATTGGTGTCACACTCTTTCCTGACTGTGGAAAGCTTTTGCATTGCCATCTTACCAGTACCAGTAAGCACATGGAATACTGGAGAAGTGCAGTTGATAAGGTAAAAACCTGGACATTTCCTCAACAAGGAATCTGCACCAATGCATCCTTCACAAACCATATGGTTAATTACCATAGGTGCTGTGCAGCATGTATGGAGGAAGGTGAGTGAGGAGTGTAAGTTCAAGTTTCTTGAGACCAGAAACCTAAATCAGGATGCTTTTGAGAACACATATGGCAGTGTTTCACTGTGGTTCAAACAATAACCCATCTGTTGGACAATTTGTAGATGCCCATAAATGGTCTTGCTTACAGAACCCTGTATGGCACTAACTGTGAAGATGATGGTGCCTCTCTTCTGGATAAGCTACACTTTTTTCTCATGCCATCCAATGCTTTATTAACCAGTCCATCAACAAGTCATGACAGTGAGACCACTGACAGTTTTCCAGACATTGTTCATAGTGGAAAAGAAGCACAGCGTGGAGTGAGTTCTGCTGTACATGCATGTGGTATGAAAATGTTTTCAGTGGCATATGTCAGTGGTTTCATTGCCAAGCACTTGCTTAATAATAGCAATTGTGACATATGCAAAAAATGTCTGATATGTGAAGTGCCATCACCTCTTGATGTCTACACAGGATTCAAGGAGCACAGCAATACAGTACAGTGTCTTACATATCCAACTGAGAAGTTGGTGGAGACTGTTGGTACTGCTGTAATTTTTGGAGAGTGTGATGTCATTGGTGGCTGACTTAGAGTGAGTTGAATTGTATGTGACAAATGCTATAAAGAAGGGAGTTTACTGTGACTGGATTCAGTCAGCTGGTTGTTCGCTTTACTATGAAGGAACAGAGGATGGAATTGTGATAGGTGTAACAAGGATTTCTGTTCCTCGGTGGCGTAAGCAAAATAACCGGTCGATGAATAAAGCTAATAGGCAGAAGGTCATATACAGGAAGTTCCGGATTTTATCGCACATGTAGATCAGCAATACAATAATGACTTACTCTGATATAGTAACCACAAAGATATACAGGAATTGCAATGGTTTGTAATATACGGCATGAGAACAGCTTTTTACTTACTTCTTAAGAACTGTTATGACAATTACTGTTGTCATGGTGGTACAACTAATGAGAATTACTTTTGAGCTGACCTTACCACCGTTCAGACTTTGCATTTCAGCCATCAGTCTTTGGATATATATGTAAATATGCTGAAAATTAACAAGATTCATGTACTAATGAAGGTCATACAAAGTCACAGCCATAGTTCAGTTATGCACATTAGTGCCATATACAGATGAACATGGCCTGTAATATGAGCAGTGAGGTAGTATGAGATTGGTACGAATGCAAGTTTGGTGCATGTGCCTCTTAATTAGTGTTTCTGCAGTGTGCTGTAAAAAGGTGGCTGTCAGTGACATTTGTTTGCAAGTGTACAGTGATTGAATTCCTTGTGAAGGAGAAATAGCTCAAGTGCAGTAAGTGGTATGTGCATGCATTGGTGCCACCAGTATCAGAAGGTGGGTGACATGAAGTAGAGATGAACATGACATATGTGGGCTGATCATTTAATTCTGGGACTGATTTTTTTTTTTGTGAGTGAATGAGCAGACTTAACGGCTAGTTGGTCTTGTCTCCTTCGAAGCAGTGTCCTTGTGCTTGTATGCACATATTCCAGTGTTCCTACCACTGATGAAAGCACCTCTGGTAGTCACTTTTTGTAATGGCCCTCAGTTGTCTCGTCGCATTGGCTTGAATCTTTTCAATGTAATCGAATCGGCAACCTTTCATTGTTTTCTTCAGTTGCGAGAATAAGAAGAAGTTGCACGGAGCAAGGTCAGGGGAGTAGGGAGGGTGTGGGAGTGACGAAAGGTTGTGTTTCACCAGAAATTCATTTGTGGTGACAGCCTTGTGGGCAGGGGCATTGTCATGGTGCAGGATCCAATTGCTGGAGCGCCACTTCTCAGGGCGGTCTGCGCACAGCGTCGTGGAAGCATTGCAGGACTGTTCTGTGGAATTCCTTATTTACCTCTGCAACCTCTCTGATAGTCAGACGTCGGTCAGTGCGAATGATTTCTCGCACACATGCCACAGTCTCCTCGGTGTGGGAGGTGGACGGCCTGCCTGGGCTGGGGTCGTCTTCAAAGGATCGGCATCCACTTTTGAAATGGGAATACCACTCAATTGTCTTCGATCGACTTAGGCAGGTCTCTCTGAAAGCTGCTTGCAGCATTTCGTATGTTTCGGCACCAGATTTCCCCAGATGGAAACAGAAATCGATGCACACGCGCTGTTGCACTTTATCCTCCAATGTGAGATGCGACGCACACTGGAGGCAGACGTTCACTGAAAGGCTTCCAAAGAGCGAATGCGGGGAGATACCGACCTCCGGTTTTGCACATACACTTGCAGAGAATTGACATGTTTTCCACTATGTTGCCACCTCGCTACATGTTATCTTATCCCGGGAAAAAAATCAGTCCCGGAATTGAATGATCAGTCCACCTACATACCTGAAAGTGTCAAGACATGATACATGCTGCAAATACAGTGACTTATAACACGTCTAATAATGACAAAAGCTTCAACAAAGAAATGTCAAGTGACATAATTTTAAGTTTGTTCATCCCCGCTGTGTGTTACAGATATACTCTAAGGTATAAAGGCAGTCAAAACACAGCCCTGTTAGAGGTATTAGCCTATAGTAGCATTCGTCTTATTTATTGGTGTTCAGTTGATGACATGTTTCAACCCATTCATTTGGGCCATCTTCAGGGGATAGCAGCTTTTTCTTCACATTCTCATATTGATGGATGAAGCCTCGACTGGCGTTTATAATTTTAAGTCTGAAGATGGCCCAAATGAATGGGTTGAAACATGTTGTCAACTGAACACCAATAAATAAGACGAAAGCTACTATAGGCTAATACCTATAACACGGCTGTGTTTTGACTGCCTTTATACCTTAGAGTATGTCAAGTGACAGCTTGGAGTGGCATGTCATGCGGTCTCCAAACAAGAAAATCAGAGCTGTATTGTTGGCCAGCAGGGTTATAACAGTCTGTGGATTGCATATTGGTTGATTTGTGACCTAAAGTGGGAGTACCGGTTGAGGTGCTGTTTGCCAAAGTCCCAAGCAAGGGTCCCAAGTGCCTCACGTCAATGGACGGCAGCACAAGTAGGCATGTTGCCACGGATTAGCATTGACTTACTAATCTTAACTCCGATCTGTGGGAAAATAGTCTATATGTGGATGGGAATGCAATTTTGAATCAAAATGTACCCCAAGGTCTTTGGTAATGTCCATACAGGTTATACAATGTCTTGTCTTTTATAAATATAATTATGAACATATGTTTTCCTAGTGAAGGTAGTAACTCTAGCTGGTGTTTACTTTCATAAAGCTGGCAGTGCACCAACCTTGTGTATGGCTGATTTCAGATTGAAATTTTCAGCAAAATTTATAACACAAAAAAATTTTGATGTAATCAACAAATAACAGGTATGACAAAGACTTAATTACATGACAAAGATTGTTAATGAATACATTAAAATGCAGAGGAAAAGAACAGATCCTTGTGGGCCACCCAAAAGAACTTCAGTAGGTGATATGTCTACAATGCGCACAGATGAATGACAACTAGTAAGGTAACTACGAACCCTGCTTATGTAATGCAGAGCCCTTGTGCATGAAGCTTACGAGTAAAATAGGATTTTAAACAAGGTCAAATACCATCATTATTACTACTACTACTACTGCTGCTGTGCTAATAATAATAACAACAATAATGTAGAATTTCTTTACACTGCAAGCTGGTAGGCCAGAAATCCTGATATTTTTGTGGTTGTGGGAAATAGTCTAAAGCCCAGAATTTCTGGCTTCAACACAACCAGGACGTGTAGTGATTTCTCAAAGAGTGTTTCTACATCAACTCTTTTGTTATCTCCCAACCCCTTGCCTCCTACTTGAACTTCCTCAGCTTTGAACACCCCAGATACTCAGTCTCCCGGTCCTTCGGCATCCCTGCTACAAACTTGAGAGACTCCATAAAACACAGACAGGGGCCCTGCTATCCCTGAATCAGCAGGTGAAAGAGATACCCAAATGAAATACTCCTCTCATTAGTTGTTCAACCCCAGTATAGCAGCAGTAACAAAAAATATCTTCAAGAACTTATGTCAATGTAGGCACTGTTCCTTATTCCGGCACCTAAGCAGCCTTGTAGGTGCTGGGGTAAAGGCATGCCATTGTAATAGATTTCTTACAGTTGACAAAGAACTCTACTTCTCAGTTTTCTTATATGCAGAGTAGAAGATTAAAATTCGTGTGAAAAATGCACTCCAAGACTAAATGTAACTAATGCTGGACATCTGACTTGTAGTGTATGTTTCCTAGTGTTCTCCAACTACATGACTATGGTTACTCATTTCAGAACGTCCTCTAGTCATTTCATCATTGGTGTTACTGCAAGGCAAGTGACAGTTGTATGACTGAGGACAGGCAAAGAAAAAGTAGTGGGAAGATGGAGAAATTCATAAAGGCTGACAACAACTGCAATATATACTAATGCAACCTTCATCTTAACGCAACTTTTTGCAAAATATTACATTGTTTTTAAGACCTTAAAACACAGATTTGAACATCATGATATTAATAGGATGAATTCTGAACTTGATGTGAATGTTTTAATGCTATGCTGCTACTATCACCTTCAAATATACGTAAAAGAAAATAAGAAAAATTCAGAGGTCTACTCTCTACTGGCTAACAAAAAACAGACAGCATATTTTAGTACAAATGCTAATGCTGCCAACCATCCTGAATTGTTGATGCTGGTAAAATTCTGTTTTGACCATTCTTGCACATAATGGGGATGTCAAGTGTGTTTTCTTGTTAATGCAAAGTGGATGGAGAAAAGAAAGATACAGGTTGTCTGCTGAATCAATAAAGCAAACATCTGTTGCTCCAACAAATATGATAAGCCTGTACCAAGGAAAAATGTCTTTCTATACAATGGTTTGAGGGTGTTTGATCAATCACAGCTATGGGAGGCATGAGGGGACAGGATTGTCCTAATCAAATGGGAGTTAAGTTTTCCAAAAATGGCCTCCCCCCCCCCCCCCTCCAGATTATATCAATGACAGATGCGAGAGCAGTCTGGATGGTGACTGTGGTCTGATCTTGTCCTGTTAAGCCTCACTTAGATGGGTAATCACTGAGACTCACTGCACTGTGGGCATTAGCGCCAGCTAAGGGATCTGTAGCCTTAAGTGGGTGAGGTTCTTCAGTTCTTGGAGAATGCATGCTGCCTTCTTCCCTTCAGGAAATGGATTACACATTTCCATGTTCTGCTTAGGGAGAACTTGTCCTCCCAGTTCATGTTGAGGTTCTTGTATGAGCTGGTCCACGCACCTGCATTTTCTGGCCAGGATTCCGATATTATAACCAAGACAAAAACAAGGTTCTTTCCAAGTACACAACATTTAAGATAGAGTTCAGTAATTCACACCCATATTTAAAGAAGGCTCCACACAACACCAATCAATCAATCAAAGTTACTTTTTACTTTCAACTGCTAACATGTATTTTTAAAACGGTATGTTTGAACATTACTATCCTTCTCATTACCTCACCCTGTTACTGTAATACTAAACATAAATATTATTTTCATTTTTTCTTCAACAACTGCATTTTGCATTTATTTTGCAAAGCAAGATAAAAGAACACCTGATGTGCTCAGTCTCAACAACCTAGTACCAATGCTTCAACCACTGGACAAATTCATTTAAAATCTGACATTACAGACTTAACGTTTAGTGTACGTTACTTTAAATCCCACATTTCTGCCGCACCTGGAGCATTCTTCAATTTAAATAAAATGTTTGTGATTCTAATTTCCAGTCATAATGATCAATAATAAGTCCTACTTTCCCCAGTCTCTCATTTTACAGCCAGAATATAGACTGAGGATCTTTTAGAACAGTGTGTTGAGAATATTTGGTTGTAAGAGATAGTAACTTGTACCAAAAGGCTAAAGAAAATTGCATGAAGTGGAGCTTCACGATTTTCGGTCATCACTACGTATTATTAGGACCAAATCATGGATGAGATGGGTGGGTGGTAGACTAAAGAAAGAAGAAGAATGCGTACAAGGTTTTGGTATGAAAACCCAGAGAAAGAGATCACTTTGAAAACCTAAAAATAGATGGGAGGATAATAGTAAAGGTGCTGACGGTTAGCACACTATTATTATAATGCCCCATCCAAGAAGACAGTAATTTTCAAAAGGGAAAAGAACACTTGGAAGACTTCAGCACAGATGTGAGAACAACATCAATACAAGGTACAAGGATTTGACCGGAATACTTTGGCTCTAGACAGGAACCTGTGGTGGGTTCCAGAGTAGTAAACATTTCAGTACCACAGAAGATGGAGAATTTCTTGACCAGCTGGTGGTGGTGGTGGTGGTGGTGGTGGTGGTGGGGGTTGCTAAATAAAGAAAATTAGGGAGTCAGGTAGATGCTGGAAGCCAAATGTTTTATTATAAAAAAACTGCACAACATCAAACAGGCCCAGAAGGTGGAAACTGGAAATATGTTGAGAAGTCTTGATTCACAGGACCATATAGTGTGCCTTGCAGTGTACTGAAACAGAAAACAATTCCACTGATAGATGTACCAAGTTCCCTCTTGTGAAATTACGTAAAATATAACAATAATAGTAAACACAATTTTCAGAACGACAATAAATATGTGCAGTTCATCCAATGCACAAAGCCTGTCTGCTGGGCTAATGCCATTATCATCATACACCATTATCCTAAAACCTTACTCATATACGACAGACATTACATGTGCATTGCATGAGTACATATAAGTTTGGGCATGATGTTTATCTCTCAGCAAAGTAATCAAGAGATTAAGACTTTCACTCTTATGTTGTCTCCAATGATTCCAGTTCAGTAAAACGTTGTTTCACTTATTCAATAGAGCATTTTCAATCTCAAGTAGTCTTACTGTCTAGGAGGTGTCAGTGCACTCTGGTCACCATTATGGGAGGAAACTGAAAGCTTTCTGTACAGTATTTACTATAAAACACTACTGCAGCCATTAACAGGCCATAAGTAGTCTTGTTTTAAAGTCATTGTTACTCTTTGGAGCCACAGTCCTCTGCACGTAAATTTCAGTCAGTTGACATGTCAAACACATATGTGGGATTAAACTCATACATATGCACTTGGACGTTCTGACTTTCTGTTGCAAAACAATGAGCAAACAGACAATACTTTTAAAGCTCAGAAAAGTTCTGATCATCAATGTAAAATTAAATTAATTCTAGGTACAACTGGTCAAGGCCTCTTCTTTAACACCATAAAACTTATGTTATTAATTCCTTAAGCAAGGAATATGCTATGTTAACATCATCTACCTTACATAATGCGCTTGGTTTGTGATGTGTGTATGTCATGAGTATTCTTACAGTTCATGGTACTTAAGCCAGATGGCAGTGACTCCCAAAGAACGATCTGTTGTTATGAAATGTTCAAGAGGTACTGATGCTTTAGTTGGCAATGTGGCATCATACTTTGCCGATCACATCTATGACGCTGTTTCAGTAAGAACTTTTCAAATTCATGGTGCGAGTATTCAGTAAAACCACGTGAAGTTATGAGGGAGCCAAAAGATACCTATGCCATGGCTGGCATTGCATTGTACTTTGCTGATAAAATCTAACAAACTGTCCCTTAAGAATTGTACAACTCATGGCATTAATATTTGGTGAAGATTTATTCAGTTATGAAGCAGCTGAGAGGTACCTGTGCCTCAGCAGGCATGCAGCATCATGCTTAGCCCATAATACTATCAAGGTCTCTCTTTAAGACCTAGCACAATTCAAGGTGTGAATTAATATTCAATGAAATTGTGATTTCACAGTATTCCTCAATGGATAGAATGTATATGAATCGATTATCTGAATGGTTATCTGTGAAAATCATAGCTAGATATACTGTGGATTGGCAAGTGAATATGACATTAATCCTACGAAAACTGCAGAAAATGTACAAAATACTGTGAACATCACATTACAATAGATTACGACAATTTTAAATTAAGTTATTGGGTCGGCCAAAGAGGCTAAAAACAAGACACTGAAAAAATACAGTATCCTTGGGGCCATAATGTTGTGGTCAAAGACAAAGTATGATCAGTTTCTACCAGAAACAAATATCTTGGACAGCAGTGTGAGTCACAACAAAACAGCAGAAAAGGTTTTGTAAACCAGAACTGTACCTATTACAATATACATCGCTAATAAATTATCGTAGTTCAAAAATTTTCAACTGGGAAAGGGAGTAACATTAGGAGTTGCAGGTACTGAAGATTCCATGTTTTACGGGATGTAATGCCATGCCAATGGGTGCGTTGTTTCCAGTGTTTGGAAGGCACTATTATTCCTCCAAATGCGGGTTAACTACTTTCCCTCTGACACAGCATTGCATCTGCTATGGTTTTAATCTTCAGCAGCACTGCTGTGAGAACCTAAAATCTCACAGAGATGTTCATATCAGGATATCAAGATGTTTTAGGTATAGTATTACTATTACTTACCAATAAACTCTGAGACAGGGTCATTCTCACCATCTCCTCTCATTGTGCCAGTGATTTCTTCATTTTCAACCATGGGCAAGAACAGCTGTACAAATTCAGGTGTATATGGTGGTGCAATAGCTTCTAGCACCTGCAAAAGGTAGTGCACTTTAGCACCGTAGTAAAAGCAGATAAAAACACCATAATTAACCACTCACATTTTGGCACTACCACCAGTGCAATAATCCTGTACATCCTCAATTCATCACTCTCCTCCCACAAAAACTCTAAATCTGCCCCTATTCCCTTCTAATACTTCATTGGTTCACTCTGTCACTGGAATTGCAAATGTTTACTTCTTAAAAATCTTAATTTCTGGTAATCTAAAAGGCATTCTAATATTAGTCTCTGCATGATTATTTTTAATAATCTTAAACGAAATCATCTCCACCGACTAAAAGGATTGACTTAGAGTTTAGTAAGAAGTATGCTTATGTCCTACCTACTGCAAAACTATGCCTTTAGGGCCACCCTGCTGACATTCAGACACCACCACCACCACCACTACTACTACTACTACTACTAGTAGTACTACTACCACCACCACCACCATCAATACTCCTACTACTAGCAGCAGCAGTATATGCAGATATGTATTTACCTCTGTTACGAAGTAACGTATAAGAGATATGTCAGTGTCACCACGTAACCAACATTGCTTGATGTACTTCACCACTGGCACTACACAGCCTCGACTCAAGAGATTTACCATGCGGTCCAACAGCATTTTTCTCATCTCCAACTGCACACATTATAACAACACTATTACCCTAAATACACATGTCATGTAACTGACTAAACCCCTCAGTTATTAAAATCTGAAGTTTCAACATTGCTAACTATGAAGCCAGCCACTGGTCATGATCTTGAGCCAGAGCAGGAATGTCAATTTGGTGGGTTGCAGGCCACGTGTGACCCACCTGAATTCTTTTGGTGGCCTGCAAAACTTTTCAAAATAAACTACAAATATGGGTCAAAATTACTTTATAAGTGGACACATGTAACTGGATATGATCGTAACAGGTTATCAAACTGTAGAGTGAAACTCTATTTGATATTTTAAATCTTTATATTGCTAACACCTTGTTTTTTTATTTCCAAAAATTATTCAAATTTTCTCTGTCAAATAAATGTGATGTTTGGTACTAAATATTTTTGTAAACAAATGTTTTCACTCATGAAGTGAAACAGGAGTTTCAAAGATCATGATTAACAGAAACATTAAATAACTCATTTAACACCAACAAACAAACCATTCTGTAATTTAGGTGTACAGTCTTTTACAGAGTTCTTATGCGTTTCAGCACTATTATCTTGCCATCTGCAGGGAGCCGACACCAACATTTCTTTAAAACATGCTGCAATAAAACAGGTCACAATAAACATATATATATATATATATATATATATATATATGTGTTATGGTATCAACAGTGCAGATTCTACAAGCCTTGGTTAAAATTATGTACATAAATATAACATAATGTTGGTAAAACAGCAATAATATGGTTTGTTTTTAAAATGTTTACAATTTGTGCATGTCTACTTTTTAATTATTCTTTGTGCACAAACATCTGTTCTTTCTTGATCCCACCACACACTACACAGGGAAAGGAACCACTTGGATCAAGGAAGGACAGGTGTTTGTACACAAAATGCAATTACAAAATAGACATGTACAATTGTTAACCATTTTAAAAATAAACCATATTATTAATGTTTTACCAACATTATATTTACATACATAAATGTAACCAAAACCTGCAAAATTCTGCACTAATGATCCAACAATATATGTATGTTTATTGTGACCTACTTTATTGTTGTATGTCTTAAATAAATGCTGGTATCAGCTCCCTGAACATGGTGAAATGACAGTGCCAGAACATGTACTGGCTATGTAAGAGACTGTACACATATATTATAGAATAGTGCATTTGTTGGTGTTATGAGTTATCTAATTCACTGTAATGAATGGAAAAAACAAAGTAAAGGTAAAAGATGCACATTTATGATTAATAATGAAAGTGGCATACACACAAATTTTATACCTATCAATGACCTAAGGACAACTAAAGATGTCAAGTTTCTGGATATCTTCTGATTAGAGGCCAGATATTAGAACAGGACACGACTGGATAATCTCAGTTTGATTTTCTTTTATATTTATGTTTGCAGCCTACAAATTTTTATTTTATACATGGTAAAATGATATTTTTACATGTTACACATTTCTTATTTTTAAAATTTTGCAGCCCAACCTTCTCAGCTAACTGTGTCCCTCTGCACCCATGAGTTTGAAATAACTGGGCTACAGGGATCCTGTTCCTGTCCTCATAGCATATCTCCATAACATCTATCTTTATTTTGTTCTCCCATCTGCTTCTCGGGCTCTCAAGAGGCTCCTTTCCAAGAAATTTTCACAGATGCTTTCCTCATCTCCTTCATTCTGACATTCCCTACCATTTGCAGCCTCCCACTTTCACTTTCCTCTCAAACAGCAGTAAAGTATGTTATTCCCTCATAATAGGAGATCCTGTTCACACCCACAAAACAAACTGGTACCATTACTGTTCACTGTTTACTGATGTTTCTGTTACACAAAGTAGGTGCAACAAGTTTTCCCCACAGAAGAGCCCATAATTTGCATATGTTTACCCATGTCCAATGTTCGGCAACATTCCAAAACATCCTGGTAATGGGATACGCACATACCTGTACCAAGATCTCCAGTTCGTCCTGTTTTGATTCAAACAGTTGAATTAAGAGCTGAAGAACTTTAGGATGAAGCAGGATGTGACATGTGACCACCTCATCTAGAAGAGCCAAGTGGATTGGAGTGTGTTCTGTGCAAAGTTTGAAATAGCTAGGCTCTGTGACTGTACTCTCTACCCAGCGCACAACACCAACAGATACTACAGGGAACCTACCAACACAAGATAAAACCTCTATGCAATTTTATGCTTCAGGAGTTAAAAACAATAGAAGGCTGTACTCCATTTGCGGTACACATATTTTATAAATACATTTGTTGTGTCTTGGCATATGCTTGGAAACCATTTACATTTATTGCAGATACAAACTTACGACAGTACAGTCAATTATGCTCCTTTACTGCAGATAAAAACTACTGCAGTGAAGTCAATCATGTTACTTATTGCAGAGAGAAACATCCTGTAGTAAAGCTAATCACACAACAGTAAAGAAACATTTAAATATGATCCATATCCCATGCATTAATGAGATTTATAAAATGTATTAACAACCAACAAATGCATTTTAATTTTATGATATATTTTCATTTAAAATATTTTCACCAACATCTTTTGGCCAGTAATCCAGCCACCTTCAGGCTGATATTTTTTATACATGAATACAATCGCAGTTAAATGTGTCACAGTCACTCCATAATATTAAAAATATGTAATTTTGGTTAGAAGTTTATACATTTTTTAACTGAAATTATATATTTTTTATATTACAGGTGATTGTGACATATTTAACTACAATTGTATTCTTGTATCAAAAACATCACCCTGATGATGACTAGATTACTGGCCATAACATGTTGGTGAAAATATTATAAACAAAAATGTGTCATAAAATTAAAGTGTATTTGTTGGTTATGAATTTGATAAAAGTAAGAATTAATTTTCCTCATATTTCATTCAACACTGACCAATATTCAAGGCTTTAGATATGCCAGGTACTGGATATTAACATGCCACTACTGTCTGTCAGTCTATGACTCGGAGTGGGTTAGGATCACTGGTCCACTAGCACGTGATACCCACCTGATGCACTGATAGAGCGTGCTCAGCTCAGCTATGAGTTCTGCTGAACCTTTGTTTATGTTACAAATGCTATGAACCTTCTCAATGGCCTGGATAGTGGCCTTTAACTCATCCTTATTCAATGTCTTGCGTGCTGACTGTCCCTTCTTGCCAGAAGAAACCTCGCACACACTGGCAGCATAAGCCAATAGATAGATATACTTCGGTTTGTGCTCTGGATTCAGTTTTATACCTGGTTTAAACAAGGAATCTACCAGCAGCTCTGAAACATACCATATTGTCTTGAGTGTTTTTATTCAACTTACTGTGTTCTTTGAAATAACTTCTAAAGGTTCTTTTACTTAAACTTACACTTCCTCATTTTTAATAAAGTTTTATATTAGTGTTTATCTTTGGAAATAAATTATGATCCAATTTGATCAATGCAACTGATGTACAAAAAAGGATATTGAAGTGGCCATAGATTTTCTGAAAATATTTCAGCATATATAACCTGTCAAAATAGCAAGCCTTGAGACCTATGTGAATGCATGTGTAAGTATGTGTCCGAGTTGTTTTGTAGAGCTGCAAAACGTAGTCTCCTGCTCTCTGGGCAGAATACAAAAATGACAGCAAATTACTCCAAAAATACTTGAAATTATGAAGGGGTGTTCATAAGTCTGATGCAGATGACTCGTTTGCAGCCCAACTTTCAGAATTCTATCTGGATGGTTTAAAGAAGCTGCAGCAGCAGAGTAAGAAGTGTGTTGAACTCAGGGGGGAGTATATGTGTCAAACCTGATGCTTGTTGTCGTTTTTACAAAGCTGAAGACTCATCAGCATCACCTCATAAAAGGGATTAAATAATCCATGTTGGATTTTACACAACAAAAGATTTTGTGATTTATAAAAACAACTTAGTATTGTTGAGGTAAATGAATTCTGGTTCACAGTGGCCAGGACATGTAGCTTTGACAGGGAGACATGAACACACACACTAGATTTTGTTTAGGAAATCACTTAGAAGTTAAATGGAGATGGGTTGCAGATAGAAGTAGCTTAACCTTTTGACACCGGAGTTTTACATTTAAATTTTAGCACACTCTGTATGTAAAATGTGAATAATACAGGAACCAAAAAAGGTAGCATTATGAAATAAATAGAATTTTGAAGAGAAAAATGGAGAGTGTGCAGCGTGTTTAAAATACTCAGTACTTATATTTGATGAAAAAAATATATATATAATGCAACATCTGGAGAGTAGCGGTATGCTCGTCCTATATATAGGACGCACGGTTCTTAAAGGTTAATATCTTGTCCCACTGTAACCATCATGAGTGGTGTTTGTGCCATAATACTAGATACTTCAGTACACAATTACTACAACAAGATCAGCAAAAGGTAAGAGTCCTCCACCAGTTTTCCTTGTTGTTGCTTGTATACGTGAAACAAAGCAAAAACACGGGCAAGACAACAAAGGGAACACTAAAAGGACATTAAAGAAGTGGACAAAAATAAAAGGAAAAAACCCAGGCATATAGAATCCCACTCTTTACCCTGTCGATGTATTCAAAAATCCAGGATTGTATTGAACAACAGGCTTTGGAAGGGGGTGATGTTTAAAAACTCATGAGGATTCACGGGCAAAGCAAAGCAATGCACAAAATAAGCTGTTTGACTGCTTTGCCATGTTAGAAAGTAAAATACCGCAGTGGATGGCCAAAAGTTGAAAATGTAGGCTGATGATATAGCCATGAAAGATGAGGAGTGATTTAAGTGCTTCAATGGATGGCTGCAGCGATTCAAAGAGAGACAGAATATTACAAGGCAGTCAATGAGTAAAGCATTTGCTTCAGCATATGTTGATTCGGCAGAGAGGCAGTGACAGCATGTGAAACCAATACTGACACAGTATGCCCTAAAGGACATTTTCAATCTCAGTGAAATGAAATTAATAATGTGCAACCAAAGAGGACTCTGGCATTAAAACAACACAAGTGTCAGCAAGGGAAAGACTGAAAGAGTAATGGTCTAACCTTGCAATGCTGACAGCAGTGTATCCATTAAATACCAGCCACTGCTTGAAAAGCTTGAGGCATTACCCGTGTCATTACACGTCATCCAAAAATGAACGAGTGACTGACTGGACGATTTTTGGAATTACCACCCTGTTGTGATTATAATACAAGTAAGGAAAGAGACAGACCATCGATCACATGTAATATGTTTTAGCCTACACAGCCGGCATCAGGAACTCATTCCTTACATAAAAATATTACAGCAAACGATGTACATCATATGACATTTCTATTAACAAGTGTGAGGTATCAATCTTTCACAGTGTACACGTACACTGTCAAAGTGTAAGTTGCGACTGGGAGTCTTTCTATTTCCTTGTGTGACTGAAAGAGTTTTTAAAGAGGGGAGGGTCTCATATGAAAGAAAAATGGCTTGCCAAAACAGGAATGTGCTTCTGGTAATGGATCAGTTTACTGTCCACAACAAGGAGGGCATTACCCTGAAGCATGTGCATCTCTTCTACCTAGTGCCAAACATCACCATCTACATGCAACTACTAGACCAGACCATCATACGCTGTATGCAACAAGAGTACCAAAGGCGTGTAGTATGTTTTCTTCTGCGTGAGAAATGGACAGGAATGTTACCGCAGAGGCCATAAGAAAATGGAACATCTTGGATGTCATGTGAGGTGTTTCTGTGGCATGGAAATCCATCATGCCTGCAGTAATTCGGAACTGCTTTGTGAAAAGTGGCGTCGGTACTCCACAACCACACTGACTGCCCCACTACTTCTATCAGGTTTATTAATGTAGACAATCTGTGCCTACCACTGGTGATCAGCCAGCAAGTCTGGACAGTTCTGGCTCTGCCCATGCATCTGCGAGGCATGAAAGAGAAGAAGACTACTTCCTGCCCTACCATCTCTCAAAGATGTTCTAATGGCACTGTCAGTGCTAGATTTGGTAGTAAATTCAGACGAGGAAGACAACACAATGGTTAAAGCTATGGATAAACATTAATTCCAAATTAGTCTAGGAATATCATCAATCCTTAGTGAAACTGGTAGAACATAACAGGATCAAACTGGTATGGGTGCCTGGACATAATGGAATTGACAGAAATGAAATAGCTAACCAATTAACCAGGATAGGCTGTTCACATCCACTCATAGGACCTAAGCATGCAATTGGTATATCTACAAAGGTTGCCAGGGTGGTGATCAAGGACTGATGAGCAGGAAACATGAGGAGCATTGGCAGTCCATCAGTGGACAAAGGCAGGCTAAGGGCTTTCTTAAAAAAGCCTCTGTGAAAAAAGTTGGGGAATTGCTCAGACTGACCACAGACCAGCTAAGAATAATGACAGGGTTGCTATCAGGACACTGTCATTTAAAAGGACATTTATTTAAACTAGGGTTGGTAAACAGTCCTGAGTGTGATGCAAGCAGGCATCTGAAACAGCCTCACAAGTTTTTTGTAACTGTGAAGCTTTGGCAGCCTTAAAGGACCAGGCGCCTGGGTTGACAATCTTTGAAACCAGGTAACTTAGAGGAAATCTCTGTTAGTACAATACTGCACAAAGGATCATGTGTGGCTGAAGCGCATGGGTCACTAAAGTGCCCACCCTTCTTGTATTCTATTCTATTCTATGGATAAACTAAATATTCCTGTGCCTAAAGTATACAAAAACAGCATGAAACAATGGTCAATTGATTCCCATTTTAAGAATCAATAAAAACAGATATAAGAACGATGAACGTACCAATTTTTTGTGGGCTTGTTTTCAGTGTGTAAATCATATTACATTACGTTACAGGTGTGCAGAAAAACAAAGAAAAGAAAAAATGAGTTTATTATTATGCTGCTATATAAAAGAATTATAGAATCAAATGTTATTTCATTCTTTTAATTAACTAACCTAATACAAGGTATGTGCACATTGTAAATTGGATTATTCAAAACTGTATAACTTGAAGTGCAATTTTTTTGGACCTGGGCACTTCCAATTAACCAAGTTTCACTATACTGTGCTTTATAGGACAGATTCCACACAACACTCACCCAGGAACTGAGGAGTTCGAACCAAGTCAATAGGGGGTGGATCCAAGGCAGAATAGTTGCGATATAACACAGTTATGTCAGCTGGGTTTAAAGTGTTGCGTGACAGCATTGATGTGAGAGCCTGGCACGCTTGTGGAAACCTTGCAGCACCATTCAGCGCCATCGTGATGGGGGTCACATCGTGCTGGCTGTCACAACAGAGAATTATAAAATGGTTAAAAATAAAAACTTAACACACATTCTAGCCTTCAGCAAAAGACATGAATTATTTATTACATTCATGCTCTGGCCACTTTAACTTCAGTACCCACAAGGCAGCGATTTAGGTGGTCCTCAGGAGGCATTTTCACTTCAGGAGAGGGCAGAATCAGACACACAGTTCTATCGATTTTAGATACTGGGAGGCAAATGGTCTGTTTTAAAACTACATAATGAGGATTTGCTATCACCAGCTTCTAGTGTGTGAGACTGTGCTAGTAACTAACATACCTCTGATACTTGAATCCTTGAAAAACTGGAGCACAAATGGATACTGTTGGCATGTGACATACTAGTATAAAGAATCCATTAAACCATAAATGAATAACTTGACTTCCAGGTATAATTTTAACAAACCTGCAATTTAGCCATGCACTTCTGTGCACAATTTCCACTGGTACAAATTTCATCTACTTAAAATATCAAAGTTTTGGAGTCACCATGTCTGCAATACAAAAGAAGTTAGCTCAGAGTTATGGACCTAACACAGTACATTCCATGCTTCTAAGCTGGTAAAAGCAAAGCTAACTTACAAAACATTGTTTAAAAAAAATTATGGAAGAAGAACAAATATACCTGGCAGTTTAATAGCACACCTTTGTCACAAACCCTTATATGTCTCTGACATAAAATCTGAAACTTCTGACTGCAACGAATAAGTATGGGGACACTAAAGAACATAATAATTAACATAATTTAACAAATTCACTGCTTACTTCTGCTGTGCACAGTGAGTAATCTCCTGTGATAGTCGTTTCATGTTGGAGCCACCCTTGGGCTCCTGGGACAGGACCTGCAGCAGTACCTGACTGTACACATATGTATGCTGTCCATGACATACCATTTTCTGCAACACATTTGTAATATTATGAAAACAAATGTTTAATAGACCCACATGGAAAAACAATTACTCCAAAAATGAAGAATGGCAAGATAATGCAAAAAAGAATGGCTAAAAAAAGTGACTGTGGCATGGAATTACAAAGTTGTATCATACTACAATGAAAAGAGCACAATGACACTGGAAAAAGAAAAAAACTTATCTAAACAGAGATACAAGAATAATTATGGCTCTTGGATCCTAGCTTCCTCCTGCAAATCACATACAGCAAAACTCATTTGAGATGGCAACACACAAGATATTTCCCACTTTAGAATAATTTAGTTCCAACATTTTCCTATACCAGTAACGTACATTTTGTTCCATTAATATGTTTTACACTTAAAATAACTTCTTACTGAAAATGTACCTCAAAAGCATAAAAGTTCACAACATTGAGAACTTTTTACCCCTCCTATACATTTTTCACACTGAAGTCTTAAACAACTTCCTCACACTTCTGTCCATTCAGTTTGTTTCAAACACAATTATGAAATGACACCCTCACATACTGCATGGCAACCTCTAAGGCTGTCATGCAGGATGTGACATGTGACTTACTTCTGATGTGTGCCATCTGTACTACTACCATCTTACAAATTTCAGTCAAAATTGTGAAACATGATCCTTCTGTCATGGCATATAGTTGTAACTGTTGATCTGAATGCTCCATTGCACTGACAGCACTGAATTTTTCATCAGTGGTGTGCACTGGCAGCCACAACAATGGACATCATCTCATGTCTGTTGACTATTTTTAACATGTATGTACTATTAAAATGCAGCTCACTGGATTAATGTCTTAATATCTGTATAATGTGAACCTACCAAATATGTTCAAGTCTTCATTCCTATGTCTTTTACCTCTTTGGCAAGGAATGTTACTGACTGGTTACATGCAACATGATGCTCAAACGCTGAATGTGGTGTCTTGGTGACAGGCAATTATGGCTGTTGTTATTCAAGGTTCAGGCAATAAACAAAGCATTTAATTCAGGCACATGAGTCAAAATCATTGAAATTTCATACGTTCATTTTGTACACTGTGTTTTCACCACCCTACATTGTGCACAACAAGTACATTTAAAAAGGCTGCACTTATTTTTGAAGATCCACTGCACACAAACTCTGAGGACCAAACACTGATACTGATGCCAAGGAAAATTAATACTTTGATATGTGTAACCTTGTCCCACTGCCCCAAACTGTAATATTATATTGGTGCAGTTCACTTCCCCATGTTTTCGCTACATGATACACAAAACCAAGAGATGCACTGTGTTGTACAGTCCAAGGAGAAATGTTGGTTTTTTTTTTTTCTGCAAACAGAGGGTGACACTCTAACAGAAATTTAATTCAGAATTCATGTATCTAAAAAGCTGTTAAAGTCTTTGCCAAATTGCTAGGCTACACGCTATTTAGAAGCTTAATATGTGCTATGCGGTAAGTATAACTCACACCACAGAATTTTGCATAATGACCAATTTGGTATTACTGATAGTTGAGGGGGGTAGTATTAAGACAGAGAAAAGAAACGAAGAAAGAAAGAAATCAGGTTGGCAACACGTTAAGGCAAAGTTTCTTGAAAACCTGTCTATTGGTTTAAAAGTTATTAGCAAGAACAGACACACAGACATGATGACACCACACATCCATTTCTCTGTATAAACCATGGACAGTAGACTAAAGACAGAAGTATTTCAGGCTACAAGGAACATGATTCGATTTACTGAACATATTGTATGTAAACATAAAATAAGTTTAATGTCACTCACGGCACATTCCAAAATACTGTTTTGCCAGTCTTCTGAATTCTGAAGGAAGCTTGAGATGGTAGTTTTGAGAACACGGGAAAACACTTCAATCTGCTGAGCAGCTGTTGAAATGCTGGTGATCTCTCCCTGGAATCCTGCATCAGATATCAGCTGTGAAAAATAAAGCACTATTATACCACAGTACGACTTGCTTATGGTAGAATCTTAAAGGACCTCGAACATTTTCTCCTTTGACACAACCACTTACTTCTTAAGATAAATACTGCACAGTAAATATACAATGTCCTTATCACTCAAACCCCAGAGTGGAACTTTTTTGCCAGCAATATATTCAGCAATACAGGTTCCCTCCTGTCTTGTTTGGCATTCTTTATGAGGTGAAAATGAATGCGCTATGTGAAAACTATGCCTGTCCAGACCTTGTATCAGTGACTAAATTGTTTATCGGATTTTAATAAAGGTTGGTATAAAAATTCTTTATAAAAAGTTATGATGCAAGCACATGTTTCATGAAAATTGGCTTTGTGACAGTCATACTTCACTTCAAGGTGTAAAAGAATTCCCACTTGTACTTTCCATATTTCTTGACAGATTTGGATGATGTTTGGTACAGAAGATCTCCATATAATGCTGATGGGCAAATGTGAATTCTGTAAAAATTGGGTTAATGAAAGCCATATTTTACTCATGGACATAAGTAAAATGTTGTCCATATTTTCTATGTTTTTGTCTGATGTAATGAATGGAATTTAAGAATGGTTGCACACGAAGAGTTACAATTGGCCACCACCAACAACTGACATTCAGCATTTCAGCATCACACTGCATGACCAATTGGGAAAGTTCAGCACCCAAGGATGATGGGCATACACACTTTACTCTCAGTATTTTCCACATTTATTGTCCAAATTGGGTAAAATTCAGTAAAATAAATCTGCACATGTAGTGTACTCTATGCTACAGGTACTACTACTACCACCTCACCATACCTGACCTCTTGTGCAACCCTTTGCTTAAGCATTCAGCAGCCCTGCACTGTGAACAATGTGCATTACCTAGCTGATGGAGATGTTGGCAAAGATATTTGGTTTGAAGAAATGATAGCCCATGTGCCTAGATCTTAATATTGTTAGTGCTTCACTGTGACAAAGAACTTGTGAGGCTGTTTCAATTGCTTGGTCGCACCTATCACATCCAGAAATGTTTACTAGCCCCAGTTTAAATAATGTATTTTTAGGAGTTCCCTGTTAGCAGACCCATCAGTATTATTGGCTGGTTTCTGCTCAAGCTGTATAAATCCCCAGCTCTTGCAGCAGATGGTCTTTTAAGAAAGCCCTTAGCCTGCCTTTGCCCATGAGTGGACTGCCAATACTCCTTGTGTTTCCTGCTTGTCCAGCCCCTCATCACCCCCCTGGCTACCTTTGCAGATATGCCAAGGGCATGCACAGGTCCCATAAGTGTATCTGAGGAGTCTTGCCTGGCTAATTGATCAGCTAAACTTTATATGAAACATCCCTGTTGGTGTAGCAAACACAGTATCTCTAAATATTCATAATTACAACCAACCCCCTTGTAAATAGTTTTATTTATATGGCAACTAGTTTCGATCCTAAACTCGGGTCATTATCAGGCCATAATACAAGAACTTGAAATATATATAGCAACTAAAAGCACAAGTAGGAGATCTCCTCCTTTTACATAAAAAATACGTTAAAATGTATGCAAAGTGTATATGTAAAAACAGTTAATGCATGATAATTGTACTTTTCCATTCTAATGCCCCTCTTCAGGTCCACTATTTCTTATACTTCTGCCTACCTTCCCTGTTCTTCCAATGGGTTCACTCAGAGCCCTAGTCCTACTCAACCCTGTCCATGTATCCATACTGTTTCTTCAAGCAAAACTTAGTCTCTATCCTGGAAATGAATGAAACATATTCCTCCAAAACATTCATAAATGTCTACAAAAATACATGGACAAACCTTGATAGTGAAGTTAAGCATGAGGCAGTCAGGGTATTCTTCAGCCAGTCGATAGATGAGAGAGCGCCATGTGGGATGTTCTATCATCTCTGTTAGCCAGGCAGGAGTCTGTATACAATACAGCATTTATAGCATTGGCACGCACAACAAGGAGATCAAAGTTCCAGGCCTACAATCTTGTGTTGTTGTGTCATGTTGAGATAATATAAATTTATACTCCAAAAACAGCATCCAATATAGCTCATGGGTTAGCAGCTAAACTGTGTGCAAGTGACGATATGACTAATGTTCAGTAGAATCACAACTTTTTGTTTTCACCCACAAATATACTATGGTAAGGTTGGCTATTTGAAATCATGTAGGGATGGGGGGAACACACACATGCAAGCATATGTACATGCATGTACGCATGCATGTACACACACACACAACTCTTATTCCTTTGGGCCAGATACTCAAACTTACCTCACCCTCTTCTGTGAAAATTGTATCTGCTTTCTTTGGATCAAATGTCTTCAGAATCATATCCTTGAGATGGTTTTCAACCATTGCTTGAACATCTGTCACCTTAACTCCTGTTAAATTGAATCAACAATCAGTTTAAGGCAATAGAATGACTCAAAACTGTGTGTGTGTGTGTGTGTGTGTGTGTGTGTGTGTGTGTGTGTGTGT
>Ga0268261_10000431_pt1 | contig 26111 bp, 12 predicted proteins | sample TergutNc150P1_FD_190353 | JGI IMG/M metagenome (GOLD analysis project Ga0268261, IMG submission 190353) | Nasutitermes corniger P1 segment gut microbial community from laboratory colony in Florida, USA - Nc150 P1 (SPAdes) (version 2) | ecosystem: Host-associated > Arthropoda: Insects >... | reverse complement strand
TATATATATATATATATATATATATGACATTAGTAACCTAAGGGTTAACATTAGGACAAACCAAAGCTGCTTTTCAAGGCTGTCCGATCTGGATTGCCATTGAAAAGCTAAACAGACGCACATTACCAGGTATTGATCAAATCCCAGTAAACTGATTAAAGCAACCGCTCTTTGATCCACAAACTTATTAATTTTATTTGGAATAAGGAGGAATTGCCTGAGGAGTGGAAGGAGTCGATCATTGTACTTATCAATAGGAAGGGCGATAAAACAAACTGTAGTACTTGTAGAGGCATATCATTTTTGTCCACTACGTACACAATGTTATATAACATCCTGTTGTCAAGGTTAACTCCATATGCAGAGAAAATTATTGGGGATCATCAACGTGGATTTTGACGCAACATGTCTACTGATCATGGATTCCGCATTCCTCAAATATTGGACAAAAAATGGGAATAGAATGAAGTAGTGCATCAGCTATTTATAGACTTCAAGAAAGCCTATGATTCAGTTAGGAAGGAGGTCTTGTATAATATTCTCATTGAGTTTGGTGTTACCAGGAAACTGTAAGGCTAATAAAAATGTGTCTGAATGAAACCTATTGGAGAGTCTGGGTAGGTAATCATTTGTCTGGCATGTTTCATTTTAAACATGATTTGAAACAAGGAAATACTTCATCGCCATTGCTTTCAAACTTTGCTGTAGAGTATGCCATTAGGAGGGTTCAGACAAACCAGGATGGCTTGAAATTAAACGGTGCACATCAGCTTTTGGTTTATGCGGATGATGTTAATATATTGGGAGGAAGCGTACATACTGTAAAGGAAAACACAGAAACTTTGTTAGTCGGTAGTAAGGAGATTGGTCTAGAAGTAAATGCTGATAAAACTAAGTACATGGTCATGTCTGGAGATCACAATGCAGGACGAAGTCACAATATAAAGACTGATAATAGTTCCTTTGAAAGGGTGAAACATTTCAAATACTTGGTATAAACTTAACGAATCAAAATTCTATTCAGCAAGAACATAAGAGCAGATTGAAATCAGTGAATGCTTTCGATCATTCGGTACCGAATCTTCTGTCTCCCAGTTTATTATCCAAAAACCTAAAGATTAAGATATAAAGAACGCTTCGTTTTCCTGTTGTTTGGTATGGGTGTGAAACTTGGTCGCTCACATTGAGGGAGGAACATAAGCTGAGGGTGTTTGAGAATAGGGTGCTGAAGGGAATATTTGGGCCTAAGAGGGTCTTGGTAACAGCAGAGTGGTGAAAACTACATAATGAGGAGCTTAATGGTCGGTACTCCTCACAAAATATTATTTGGGTGATCAAATCGAGACGAATGAGATGGGGGGGCATGTAGCACATATGGGAGCGTGGAGAGGTGCATACAGGGTTTTTGTGGGAAAACCTAGGGGAAAGAGACCACTTTGAAGACCCAGGTGTACCTCCACATTCCTTTCATGGCAGAGAACTGCTACTGGCGGTCTGCTCTCTGTTTGCAAAACGCACACACACAGACAGAAGGTACCACTTTTATGAGACTGGAGGCTATGAAATGGCACTAAAAACTATTGTATATTATTCTAATCTAGGCCGGATTACTTACTGCATGGAACAGAGTCTTTCTTGAGAATCTAACCGGTTCTCAGCTAGTCAAAAAATTCACCGCATTTTATGGACCCCGAAGGTTCATGGCCGCGTTTACTAGCTTCCGCTTCCTGTCCCTATCATGAGCCAGATCAATCTAGTTCATGCCCCCATCCCACTTCCTAAAGATGCATCTTAATATTATCTTCCCATCTATGCCTGGGTCTTCCAAGTGGTCTCTTTCCCCCAGGTTCCCCACCAAAACCCTGTATGGACCTCTACACCCCCCATACTAGCACTGTGGCGTGCTACATGCCCCGCCCATCTCACGCTTCTCGATTTCATCACCCGAATAATAATTGGTGTGGAGTACAGATCATTTAGCTCCTCGTTATATAGTTTTCTCCACTCCCCTACTCTCTCGTCCCTCTTAGGCACAAATATTCTCCTCAGCACCCTATTCTCAAACACCCTCAGTCTATGTTCCTCCCTTAATGTGAGCGACCAAGTTTCACACCCGTACAAAACAACAGGAAAAATTATAGTTCTCAAGAAACACTCTGCTCCATGGAGTCAGTAAGTATATCCGGCCTAGAGTAGAATAGTGAACAGCAGTTTTGAGCGACAACGTTTCACACCCATACAAAACAAAAGGAAAAATTGTAGTTCTCAAGAAGCACTCTGCTCCATGGAATAAGAATGTAAATCCGGCCTAGATTAGAGTGATAAACAGCAGTTTGTAGTGCCATTCCATAGCCTTCAGGCTCATGAAAGTGGTACCTTCTGTCTGTGTGTGTTTGTGTTGCAATCGGAGAGGAGTTCTTTTTCTGTAGTAGGAATGCGGAGGTACGGGTTAACCAAGTGGACCGAGATAGCGTAGTCGGTAAAACGACTCGCTACGGGCTGGGCGGTCGGGGGATCGAATCCCGGTGGGAGCGAGATTCTCCGCACCTGTCCAGACCGGCCCTGAGGCCCACCCAGCCTATACAATGAGTGCCGGGTCTTTCCCGGGGGTAAAGCTGCCGGGGCGTGGCGTTGACCACCCACCCGAGGTTAAAGAATAAGCAAAGCTTACCTCTAGTCCCCCTCTGGGCTTTCGTGACCTGTTCTACGGTGAACTTTACTGGTTCAACCATTTATTTACATCAGAACCGTAAAGATCATGGCCACCTATTGCAACGTACTCAGTTCCCGAAATATACAGCCCTCGATTTTGGTACGGCTAAATCCGTATTTGAAGTTAAGGCCAGAGAATCCAAAATAATGTGGAAGCTTGTCTGCTTGCAAAGACTATAGAGTGAACAAGAATTACATCAGACGTACCTAACCGCATTCATCATTTTTGACGGCTGATGTTAAAACTTCGTGGTGTGAGCCACGTCGCGTTTGGCGCGGAGCTTTGTGACTGGTTGCAAGGATCAGGCGAGCGAATCACCTGATCTCGTCCTACCCAACTGTATTGCGTCACAGGCGAGAGGATCGATACGTAGGAGGTTTTAAATGTAGTGTAGTGTGCCACAGTAGGGAGAAGTGATGCTGTTCGAATTACGTAAAGCGCGCGGGAGTATGCTGGCAACGTTACTCCCGTAATTAAACTTTTGAGGTATGAAGGTTTCGAAAAAAACAATTTTGAAAATTAATGGAGTTATCTTAGCACTACCCAAGTGTAAGGTTAGACAACGAGTATCATCACACTAGTCCCCATGGACTGACAGCTAAACATTGGTCATAATTATCATGCATCGGTATGTGTCCATCAGCGCGTGAAACTTGAGGACGAAAAACAGTTTAACGAATTATGGCATGTGTGTCAGAAGACAAATTGTTGTTCCCATATAATTTAAACGGTTACGGTAATTCGAGATTTACTGTGAGCGTGCAGGGTTGTAACCAAAATTATAATTTTAATTTGTAACGTTGTTTAATGTGACAGTTTTAGCACAAACGGTGTAATAGTGAAAGTTCTGTAATCACCTCTTAGCATATGTGAAGTGTTTTCAGTAGAATCCTAGTTTTGCCGTTTATTTTCGCCAAGAAGTTGGAACATAACACAGTGTTCTGTTTGTTTATATTCTGTTCATCTGTAAATTTTCTCCTTGAAGTGTGAGTATTAAGACATTCTGGGGAAAAATCCACAACACATTCGCTTCATTAAAAATAATTTAGTGCATTTATTTTCCAGACTGACTGTTGGAACATCTAGTATGGCACCTAATATAACAGGTTCCCCCACAGGAGTGCTGTTCGAGGATGATACCGTTGAAACTGTAACTGTACCATCAGTTGAACCAAAAAATGATTCAAAACCACCCCAAAAGTACAGGAGACAAATTGTGTGGAGAAATGTTATCCTGTTTATATATTTACATGCGGCTGCAGTGTATGGAGCTTATTTGATGTTGGCTTCAGCTAAAATAATTACAACAGTGTGGGGTGTGTATTGTATTAGATTGTTATGTCCATTGTTTAGAAAATTTTACTTTTTGCTTCAATAGGAATATAAATTGAATGATGGAAACTTATATGTTAAACTCTTCACTGATACTGTGATAGTAAAATGTTGTTTGTTTGCAGCAATCCTTCTGTATCAAGCTGGTGGTCTTGGTATCACAGCTGGGGCACATCGACTGTGGGCTCATCGTGCTTACAAAGCAAAATGGCCCTTGAAACTCATTCTTGTTATATTCAATACCCTAGCATTTCAGGTAAGAAACAAGAACTGTGAACATTTCGTAATGAAAAACTTCACAACTTCAACATCTGACATATAAGGTGGGCAATATAGGCGATCTCTATGGTTGAAACATGAAATAAGTGTCAAATTTTGGTTGTAAAACCTGATTTGAAGAAAGCACTTGGAAGATCTGGTACAATAATTTTAAAATGGATGTTAAAAAGTGGGATATAAATGATCTGAAGATGAGATATCCTTGTTGGTGTTAACAAATCACAAGTATATGTATTAAAATATTTACACACAACACCAGTTTTTTAGAAGTATTAGGAATTTTGATTCTGGCATATTTTGGAATTAATTTGTGTTACAGGCATTCCTGAATAAAGAAGAGATTTGCATTGCAGTTATAAAGTTTACTTTTCAAGTTTTTAAAGTGGTGGACTTAAGCTTGACTAGCTTCAATAATTTTACAGGAAGACATCCCTGTTGGTGTTAACAGAACACAAGTATATGTATCAGCACAGTCACACAACACTAGTTAAAACTAATGTTGTGTGACTGTGCTGATAGATACATATACTCGGGATATAAGTGTGTGAATTTGCTTTAACTGCATCAGAATAGGTGCAGTAGCAACTTCATGTGGGCACAGTGATATTCTTTGAATTCCACAACACCTGTTTACTGTCAGTGACTCTGGTACCTTGATGTTCTGCCTTTCCCCAGATGATTAGTAATATGTGACATATTTGTATTTATTTATTAGCAACTAATGAAAAATGTCCCAAGAAATCAAAAGGCCTTTTGTTGATGTAAGATTAAGAATAACCTGGCTACAGGATTTGGCTTAAATTAGAAGCCATCATTGGACCAATTAAAATATACAGAGAAGGAAACAGTCATAATTGTGTGTTGTATAAAGGAAGGTTTTTAGAGCTCAAATTCCATACTTTTGTATGTTCTTTTATAGCGCAGAATATGATAATAAGTGATTTGACCATAATATGAAGTGCTTATGGTTTTGGGAGTTGAGTCAAACACAACCAGTGGGTATATTCTTCTTCTTCTTCAATCGGTGCTACAACCCTTGGTGGGTTTTGGCCTGCTAGTGGGTATATTATTTTACTTTATTTTACAAGATGTAGATTAGAGGGGACTACATGTTTCGGCCTTCATTATAGGCCATCATCAGGTCATAAGATTTACCCAAGGAAACTATACAATAAGTAGTATTGAGTCATAGTGTTTAACAAGATCTTGTTTTGTCAATAAAATCTTAAAATTAAGTAATGTAATTTTTTATAAAATCTTAAAATTAAGTAATGTAATTTTTTTTAGTTAGGAATGAAATAATATAAAATTTGACTCAGATATTGTAGATGAAGGGTATGGTACATTCAGAATGTTTTTCTGTAGTACAATATGCCAGTGGGCAAATAATTAGATTATAACATCATTAAATATTGAATAGTGTGAGATTTTTTAATAGTTATAAAATGTTATAAGATTATTTACATAGGTGGAAAGGATAACAGTTGAGGAGCATTTGTTACATTATATGTTGCCATCATCAGGTCATAAGATTTACCCGAGGAAACTATACAATAAGTAGTATTGATAATATACCCATTGGTTGTGTTTGACTCAACTCTCAAAACTATAATTATGTACAACACAATGGGGATGGCTCACCTAAAAATAATAATATGAAGTGCCTTTCATGGTTCAACTCTTCTTGTGTACAGAAAGATAAGTTGGGTTCTTACACAGTAATTATACGAGTCTGCCAAACTTCAGGGCCTCACAGACATTGTGGTTGCTTTGGAGAAGAGACAAATCTCTTGCCCCTGCCAGGAATTGACCTACAGTTACTTGGTTGTCCAGCCTGCAGCCAGGAATTTTTCATTATTATAAAGACAACACAGTGCATGATGTATAGAGTAACCCATTTGCCAACTTTGATGGAAGTTGCATATATTTTCTTGGCCTGACTTGACTCTGATGATTAACTCTCATCATGATACACCCATGTCTGAAATATTGCCAGTTATTACCAAAACATGTGATACAACTACAAATTAATTGATTTTAGAAAATAATACTTTCTGACACATCTTTTATATATTTTTAGTAGTAAATGAGCAGATTAAAAGTAACGTAATGTTTGGACAAGTATCTGCTGCAACAGAACATTTTATTTTCTTCCAGAATGATGTATGTGAATGGGCTCGTGATCATAGGGTGCACCACAAATTCAGTGAAACTGATGCTGATCCTCACAATGCCACTCGTGGTTTCTTCTTCTCTCATGTTGGCTGGCTGCTGGTACGTAAGCACCCTGATGTTAAGGAAAAAGGAAAGGCAATTGACATGTCTGACCTTGAAGCTGATCCATTCCTCAGGTTCCAGAAAAAGTAAGTATGGCTACTGGAACATATTACTCTTGCATTTCTAATTAATATGAATGTCCATAACAATGAACACATTTCCCTTTTAAGGTATCCTATTTAGATAATGAATAGACGGCATCTGTTGCGGTTTTAGGCATGTTCACAAATTTGCAAAGAGTGACTATTAGCTTTGCCATACCTGTCTGTCTGTGTGTATCAGCTCGGCTACCACTGGGTGGATTTTTGTTAAGTTTGAGATGGGAAATTTTATGACACTCTGTCTAGAAAATGCAAGTTTGTTAAAACTGAACAAAAATATTGAGTACTTTACATGAAGACACCAAGTACACACTATATTGTTGACAGTGCCCTGTATCTCAGCAATGCAAATACAACTCATTGTTGTATTTCCATGGCATTTAAGGGGTAAGGTTTTTGAAGAGAAATGTATAAAAATTCACTGCACTTAACAGGGATCACATCCACTGACCACAACATTTTCGAACAAAAAGTAATTCCCTACCTATGATAGCTCTTGAAGGCATTTTTTGAACAGGCAATAAGACATGACCCCATGAGGCATTTAGCCATTGTATCATCTGCTGTTATTGTTAATAATAATAATAATAATAATAATAATAATAATAATAATAATAATAATAATAATAATAATAATAATCTGAGAAGGTTCTAAAATATAAAGACCATACAACAGAAATTCATTGCATGTGGAAGGTAAAAGCAACAGTGATACCAGTAATAACAGGGTCAACTGGAACCATCCCAAAATCATTCAGACAGTATCTCAGCAATATGCTGGGAAATTAGGTAACCACAAAACACATCCGTATTGGACACTGCACACATACTCTGGAAAGTACCAATGTGAAAGGACAAAACATATTTACTATGTGAAAAATCATCACATGTTGCACAAATGGTAAATGCAGAACAGCTGCAGCACTATTCACCCTAGAAACATGGGTTGTTTCAAGTATATAATTGTAAATACTCTGCATAAATGTGGTGGTGGTGGTGATGATGATAATATGTTCCCCTGCCGACAGAGGCTGAGAATTGCGGTTAAGCATTAGTAGTAATAATAACAACAACCTAAGCAACATACCTGGAAAGCATGACATCAAGGAACTACAGAAAGGAGCCATATATTGTGCACTGCATACATACTTCAGAAAGTATTAATGTAACAGTGCAAAACATTTAGCATGGGAAATAACACGTACCATAAACTGTCGCTACAGAATAGCTGCAACACTGTGTACCCTAGATACATTTTGGGGGGGGGTATCTAATTGTAAATGCCCTGCATAAAGTTATGTTGATGATGATAATAATGATAATAATAACAATAACAACATAACTGCTCACAGTGTACATAAATAAATAGTGCACTATGTGCAAAGTTAGTTGTATTCTTTGCTGTTATGTGACAGATTTTTATTTATATCGGTTATTTACGGGCTTGTGTTGCCGCCAATATGTCAGTGGTCATTTATAAATTCATGATCACTGTCAAGACATCAGCTGTAAACAGTTCTCTTTATAATACTTTTATTTATAATTGATGGGCTTTTCAAATTATTCTATTGAGTCCACCTTATTTTAACAAGCCAACAGTTGGCAGTAGGCAGCCCTACTTTCGGTTCTCTGACTCTTGCATAATCCACCTCCATCCATCCCAGCAAGCCCCATACCACTATACCCTTAAGATTAAGGCAATAAAAATCACTGCTGTTAAAACAACAGCTTTTTTTTTTTTGAAAATGATGACATTTTAAATTTATAAACAGTATATAATCACCACTGGATTCACCATTAACCCAAAATTACATCTTCCTTGTGGCCAGAAATTCCCTGCTGAAGAAAGTGGTTATGTTTTACTGTAACAAGTTGAATGGATAGTGGGGACCCCCTGCAATGCCATGATAGTATCTTAATGCTGTTATTGGGAGGCCAAACTTGATGGTACCCCCCAAAATTGCAAAGCCATATTTTTCTATACTAGTCAGGGTTGAGTTTAGGGATATTTCTCCCTGAAGCCACCCAAAAGAACTATGTACCTACATACTAATGGACTGTTCTTCAAATCAGTACGTGACACTGATTATCATCTGTTGGCACCACAGACATCTTATTATAAAGACAATGTACCACATTATCAGCTGTGGCAAACTCCATGCAAAGTCAGCAAACTGATGTATTCAGTTTGTTCCAGCAGTATTGTGAGATTTAAGGTTCTCACAGTAATGTTGCTGAAGACTCAAGTCTATTGCGTTGTGCCAATGTGTCACTGGGTTTTCGATATTTTGAAGGGTCATAGTACCTTCATCTTAAGGGTCAAGCAGTCCTAGAATAATAGTAGTGTTCACAGAGGCCATGATGATTCCTGTCTTGTCTTTTACCATATACTGCGGGCAGTTTACCTGTCATAACCATACTGTAAAACACCTGATAAGCCAACTTTGTGATTCAGTGTCAATCAATAATGAACATATCTTTCATTTCCATTAGTTTTAATTCAGCTGATAATGGTTGCAACATTACTGTTACATGTTACTTATTACAGGTACTACCTGATTGTAATGCCGGTACTGTGCTTCCTTATACCAACATGTGTTCCTGTGTATCTGTGGGGTGAGACGTGGTCAAATGCCTGGTTTGTTGTGGCCATGTTTCGATACGCTTTCACACTGAACATGACTTGGCTTGTAAACAGTGCTGCACATATATGGGGAACCAGGCCATACGACAAGTAAGTTATAGAAATGTTCCTTGTTTTACTTATTAGTTGTCATCACTGAACTGTGGATGGACATGTAGCATGCATGAAGGAAACATGAATGGTACAGCATTTCAGTTTGAGAACCTTACAGAAAGAGGCATTTTGCAGTAAATTTTTTGGTTGGGGGGAATAAAATAACAAAAGTGAAATTGGCGGCATGGTTGTGAAATGGATTGAATCCAAACCATTGTTTGGTTTACTTCATGTCATTAATGGGCTTTTAGGACATATTGGATATGAGAAAAATCTCTTGCCTGTATTGGAATTTGAACCCTAGACCATCCAGCCTGTAGCCTAATGACTACTGACTACACTACCATGGACCATTCAGCCCATAGCCTAGTAATTATGACCACACTCCCCTAGTTCTCTTTTAGGTTTAATAATAGTATGCAAGTAATTTGAGCATTGACTGATCCAGAGCAGATTCCACGTTATGTGGTCATTTGGCCAGCTCTCTATTCTGCTTCTCTTCAGCAGCCAAATGTGACAATTTTCTGATTTAATGGTTTTCTTCTCTTGGTCTTTGACATTTATTTTCTCCTTTCAGATACATTAATCCAGCAGAAAATTTGGGGGTGGCAGTATTTGCACTTGGTGAAGGTTGGCATAATTACCATCATGTGTTTCCATGGGACTACAAAACTGCAGAACTAGGCAACTACCGGGCTAACTTAACAACTGCTTTCATTGATTTCTTCTCACGCATTGGATGGGCATATGACCTGAAGACCGTGCCAATGTCTATGGTGAAAAGGCGGGTTGAGCGCACAGGAGATGGTAGTCATGAAGTTTGGGGTTGGGGTGACAAAGACATGAGTAAGGAGGATATGGATGAAGCACAAGTTATAAACAAGAAAGTTAAATAAAATACAACAGGACATTTAAACTTGTCTTGATATTTTGTGGGTGAATATGACGTATATATGTGGGCACAGCCAAAGATGCATTTATGTTGATCCCATCAGGCTGGTCCACTCACTTTGTGATTATAAGGGACTCCTAAGGACTGGGATTGGCTAGTCCAGACACTAGTAGTCATGAGTGTAACATACATGTTCTTGACTGCTTACTTGCTTACAAATTGTATACTGATTGCATTAACAGCCTTATTTATGCAAGACACATTTTTCTTATTGCTAAGAATTGTCAGTATTGCAGAAATAAAATTCACTTGCATATACACACATACATTGCCCCAGTGCATACAGTTTCTTTGCAGAAGGATCTGATTTTTTGTATCATTGCTTAGTACTGAATATGCATTGTGCTATTATGGAAACAAATTGTATTCCATCTTGTTTGTGATGAAGCAGGGGAGATTCCTAAGAATGGATTCAAATATTCATGTAAGACAACCTCCACCCCCCCCCAACCTTAATTTTTTAAATGGGATTCTAAGGTATTAAAAATCATATTCCAGAACACCCTTACTTAATTCTGAGGACTGATACATAACAATTAGTGAAGTGTACATTGTACGTAATCATATTACCTATGTGGGTATATACTGTGATCATTTCATGCCATTTTTGAATGAAATGCGAGAAATGAATTATTCATTTCAATTTTACCTTCATTTAAAATTATGCCTATGAAAATAGGTTCAGAGGTATATATATATATATATATATATATATATATATATATATATATATATATATATATATATATATATATATATATATGGTCACATAAATAATACATTTATGTGAATTTTCCCTGATTAGCCTGTACTGATATGTGTGTTATGTATATTGCTGTTCATGCTCATTTGACTAACATGTCGAAGAAATTTGTAGCACCAAATTTTGTTTAAAAACATCCCTTTTAATATCGCTGTAAAATATTAGGTACTTCTAACGAGCCAGGGGTTAATAAATTATGTTTGCTTTTGTAATATATGATTCTGATTTCAAAAAGATGAATAAAAATGTATTAGGTCCAAGGTAATTAAGCTGGAGACATATTCAGAAACATTTTGGAATTTTCAAGTAATAAATTCACTGGCGGAAAGTATTGTGTGGCTGGCATCCTCATGCAGCTGGTTGTATTTGTATCGAGCAGTAATGTTTTCATAATTTATTGTGTTACCTCATGACATAGAATTTGCTTAAGAAGTTATGTGACATGTTATAAAAATACTGATCTGATACGTGGTTACGATAGTTGTGTGTGTGTATGTAAGTGCTCTGAGTGCATGATTGTCTTTGCAGCAGATGTAGGAGTGCTGCTGGTGACAGTCAAATTATAGAAGAATGATGTTGACTAACACATAACATACAAGAATATTGTTAAGGTGAAGAGTTTTGAACAGCACACTTGCATTTCTAAACATAGGCAATGCTGTGCTTTGGTTCTCATTAGACTATTTTCTTGTAGGCCATGCTGTTCCCATCTTGTGTAACTGCATTATGTGAATGTACATCCCTTAATTTATTGTCTGTTACATTCTTTTGTATTCTGGTTAAGTTAAAAATACAGCTGTAATTGTTTTGGCACATTATTTGTTTTAGGCATACACTTTGTGTACAACTGTGTGTGTGTGTGTGTGTGTGTGTGTGTGTGTGTGTGTGTGTGTGCGTGCGCGCGCGCGAGAGAGGAAGTACTAAAGCTGTGATATTTTTGTAGACTAATGTAAACCAATAAATGTGGAACCAGTGTAGACAATTTTGCCTTTACAACATAGTACAGGTTTTTCCATAAAAAGTTCATCCTAGAACATGCCATGAAGGCCAAGAGGGGGAGTAGAGGTATAACTCTTTTTCTTTAACATCTGTGCTAGATGGGGGTGGGTGGTCATTACCAGGCACCCAGCCGCTTTACCCCAGGGAAAGACCCAGTACCAATTGTACAGGAGGCTGAGTGGACCCCAGGGCCAGGCCAGACAGGCGCAGAAACTCTCACCCCCACCGGGATTCAATCCCCAGACCGTCCAGCCCATAGCATAATTGCTGTGCCGACTGATCTTTCCTGGCCCCAACAGGTTTTTCCATAAACACACTACTGCCTATTTTACATTCTTGTAATTGAATATTTTAACTAACAGCATGGGGCAGAGTCCTTCCTGAGAAGCTTAAAGCAGGTCCTCAGCTAGTAAAGAAATTTCCCAGATTTTATGGAACCCAAAGGTTCATTATTCCACTATGCACAAGAGTCCACTACCTGTGCCAGGTCAAACCAGTCCATGCCCCCATCCCACTTTTGATCCATTGTTATATTACAGCCCCATCTACACCTAGGTCTTTCAAAGGATCTCTTTCCTTCAAGTCTCCCCACCAAAACCTTGTCTGCACCTCTCCTTGTCCCCATATGTGCTACATGAACCACCCATCTCTTTCTTCTCAATTTTATCACCCAAAGAATAGTGAGAAGTATAGATCAAAAACCTAGTTATGTAGAGTTATCCACTCCTGTTACCTCGCCCCTCTTAGGCTGACATATCCTCTTGAGCACCCTATTCTCAAATACCCTCAGCCTACATTCCTGCCCCATTGTGAGCAACCAAGTTCCACAACCATACGAAACAAAAGGGAAAATTATAGTACCCTATATCTTAATTTTTATATTTTTCGACAGCAGACTGGAAGACAAAAGATTCTGCACCACATGATAGCAAGCATTCCGACTTCAATCTGCTATCAGTTTCTTCATGAATGGAACTTTGATTTTCAGGGTTGTTCCCAAATATTCAAACTACTCCACCCTTTCAAAGGATTTATTACCTATCTGTACACTGTGATCTTGTCCTGCATGCTGGTCTTGAGACATGACGGTACACTTAGTTTTCTTAGCATTTACTTCTAGACCAATCTCTTTAATAGTGACTACAAAAGCTTCTGTTTTTTTTAATAGAATGAATGCTTCCACACAATATATTAAAGTAATCAGTATAAAGCACAAGCTCATGTGTACCGTTTAATTTCAAGCCCTCCTAATGGTATATCCTAAAAGCAAAGTTGGAAAGCAACTGTGATAAAGCGTCTCCTCGTTTTAAACTATTCTTAATTGGGAATGTGTCAGAAAAATGTCTGCCTACCCCAACTCTGCTATAATGTCATTTAGAAAATGGGAATGGACACAGAAAGATTGTGTTTATGTCATTTATAGTTGTATCTGACAAATCTTTCTAGCAGACTCAGCACAGCCTAATATTTTAAGGTCTCAGATTACTAATTCTTCACATTTGTTGATCCTCAGGTACTGTCATAAAAGTCTTGAATCCAATTTGGAATAAGCATCTTGCTTACTGATGATTTTTCTGGTGCATTATTGTCTGCCTTTGTGGTACTTACCCTGAGTAATAGTTTCTTTGCCCATTACTTTCCCTTCAAGTTCTTGAAACCAGCCATGGCCTGCCATTCTTGTGACCATGTGTCAGCACTCACAATATCAATGGCTCATAATCAGATGCCAAGTTATTTTGATTAGGTGTCTCTAAACTGACTTAACTTAGTAGGTACCTCTTACTTGTGCTCCCAAACCTTTCATCCCAAGGGCATAAATAGTAATGCAGTTCCACACTGTTAATGTGTTCTGGTTGTAATACCAGATGGACAAACTTTAGAGGCCTAGTAATCCTAAATATAAATTAGGTGACAAAAACTGAACATCAGAAATAAATAGCTATTCTCTGCTAAACAAAATATATAGTTGATAATGTCCCCCAATAAATACTGTATCAAGACAATTATCAACAAGGTATCATAGTTTTAATATTTTTGATATCTTAAATCACAGCAGGGATCTGGAAATAAAGTTAAAATTGAGGCATGGAGGCAATGGCCATTTTGGACCTTGGATATATAGTTCAGGGGTGTTTTGCCACACTTAAATCTGTGCCTTAACAAAGTGACTTTAAGACATAACAGAAATGAGAGATTTTAATTTAAAAAATTCATGTCAAGTTTAATGTAAAATTAAAGTACATGTTATTTAATGGTGTCATATACAGAATATATGGACTGATAATTCAATGAACCAAGTGTACAAATGCATTTAAAATGATTGTACATACATACAGTCCTGAATGTGAAACATGTTCATTGTGACCTCTTTCCAGTGATATGTCAGAGCTGCATGATTAAATTATTCAGTGTTACAAATTCCAGAGTTTCTGTGGAAACTCATAAGCACCTTTTGCTGTGTTGTAAATAAAAAACCACCCACCATCACCAGGGAATATATTTATACAACCTCCAGTGAAACTACGAAGTTTACAATAAGCACTGATTTATCTACCATGGTGTAAGCCTTTACATACTTGACTGTACCATATTTTTGCATTAGCCTTACTTTTGGCATTACTTGATTCACATCCACTAAGGTGTGCCCAATTGACCAGTTTATGGAGTTCTGGCAGTGTGAAAATGTTACGCACCAGGAGTAAGGGGCTGTAATGAAACTTTTCGCACTAATTCCACTGTGAAACTAGAAAAAGTGTTCAGTTATAAAACACAAGGCTGTTCCGAGTCCACCCGCACACTACACGCCCAACTACAAACTGCGTATGGCTGAAGTGTTTTATGATGATGCACAAGTGCGCACGTTACTATCGGGCGGATTCGTTGAGACACTTAGCACGTGCGTTCGTCCCTCATCATCAGTACCACTTACATACTTCCAATGCCCATTACCCCTGATCGATGGCCCATATGCCTACTTCTAACCTGCGCGAAAACACCACCACTTCGTTCCCATCTGTGTAGTCAACAGCCTATACCTTTACTAAGTAATCTGTGGCCTGCACTGTTAATGTTACACTGCAAGAATAAATTTCGTTTATAGACAGCGGATTTCTTACTAACCCTGTCGGTTTATGCGTACATCGAGCTAGTACGCTGATAAGATGTCCGGACACTGTCCGTCGTCCGAGACTGCTGAGCACATATGTAAGCGATCTGTGCACGTTGGCGTCTTCTAGTTGTGACTGGTATATTAGTCGTTACAGGACTACAGATCATATACAGGACTTTCATATTACGGTTTACGTGTTGGCAGCCCTGTTGGTGTGGGTGGCAGCATGAGGTAAGTTGGTACCACGGATTAGAGTTGCTAATTCACTTCCGTGTCGTGTGCGGTGTTAGGTAGTTGTCATCCATGGTTTGTAGGTGTCATTGACGAAGTGTTAAGGTTATAGCATAAAGAAGCTGTGTAATTAACGTGGCTCCTTTTACGCAGAAACAGTAATGTGATTTAGATATAGTGTTTGATATTACAGTTGTGGAGAACTTGGATGCAGTAGCTAGTAGGTTATACGAATATGCCCATGTTCGTAGAGATTTTTCTCATGTGCATTATAGCACAACCCCAAGTTTTCTCAGTACAGCCACCGAAAGCAAATTCGGCAGAAAGCGCCACAAGGGATCATCACTCCATTATATTTTCTCTCATAAATGATGCTGGGAGTTGTAATGCCTTTAAAGGTTTAAAGTCCGAACCGAAATTTCGGCAATTAGAAGAATATTGTGAAAGGCCATTACCTGGCACGCCTCGTGAAAATGGATTTGTAAGTTATGAGATAGTTTTGTGTATGGTTTTGTACGATGCTGTCCGGCATGTTTGCAAAGCAGGACATCAAGAGAGTACTAAAGACATTCAAAATTTTAGTGGTGGCTTTTCTTGTGATTCCATGATTAAACAAGTTCCGGATGCGTTTGATGAGAGTACAAAACAGTGGCTAGTACTGTTTAAGGAAAAACTTGCAAATATTACTGATTGTGACAGAGCATGTATACAGGATAAAACTATCAGCCCAGTATGTGAGTATATTTGGAAGGCAAACACATTGATATACCAAGCACAAATGTCTTCCTCAAGTAGTGCAGGTGAGTTAAATTTTGTTTTAGTTGGATGAAGAGTGACTTGCAATGTAGTACAGTGGCTGAACGTGTGGTAACTGCACATGTGCCTTGTTCTGTAGATGTTGCTATGTATGATACCCAGTCAATTTTACTGCTTTTGCAGCAGATTCTCTGTAAAAAGCTTCAGGCCTAAAACCTAGTAATTACAGGCAATAAATCACTGTTCTCAGGGATACCTCAATAAAAAAAGGAATATATAGTATTAATACATCAAATTTGCAAATATACACTATATAATATGTATAATATATAATAGAATATACACAAATTTAAAAATATACACTAGCAGCTATAAATACAATAATGGATACTGTGGATAGCATACATACATGTTGTATACCATAGTGTCCATATATAAATATCCAAAATTAGTGCTTTGGTTTCAGATATGCCTCCTCCTGAAAATCCTCAAGCGAACACAAAGGACCATGGAAAGATCAACAAGAAAATGACCAGCGGAAACAAACCATTAGAGGCAAAAGCTTCTGATCTGTCTTCTTCAGCAGACGCAGGTCTTTCCGGGCAGAATGATGGAAGTCAAAACACAGAACAAGTTGAACATAAGGCATCAACTTATAAACCTGCTGTTCCTAAAGTTGCTGACCTTGCTGAAGCAAATGGTAATAGCACTCAATCAGGTTCAGCAAATGATTTGAAGAATAACGTTGAAGAAGAGGCACATACCAAAGGTGGTAATGTGCAGAATAACTTTACAAAACAGGCACAGGCCGCAGTTAATCCTGGGCATAATGATGCTAAGAAACAGACACATACAGCAGGCAGCAATACACAAAATAATATTAATAAACAGGCACATGGCGCAAATAGTAGTGTGCAGAATATTACGAAAAAGCAAGAGCATGCCACAAATAATAGTAACCACTTAGCTGAAGTAACATCCCATAGTGATACAGTTCCACGTCCTGTTAAGCATGATGACAGCACAGGAAAGAGTATCTCCTCTGATTCAAAGAGTAATACAGCACTACAACCTGAAAACAAAAGCTCAGTTGGTGTTTCTACTCCGAGTACAGAAATGGAAAACCAAAATGATGATAATGACGACTCCCTTATTGCAACTAATGAGAATACTGATAAAGATGAAGATAAAGATGTGGCAGGTAACCCAAGTGGTGATAAAGACCATGAAGAAGACAGGATGAATTCAGAACATCAAGGTAACTTTTATACATATTGCCTTATTAAGAATATATTTATTTTGGTTGTTTTTTTTTTTTGCTTGCATAGAATGGAATAGTATTGGTTTTGAGCCCTTCCGGGCCCGATGCACCTAGGCCTTAATGACAGGCCCTTTGTGCCCCATATTCTGTGCTAGGCTACAGGAGCCCTGTTCCTTTAGGAAAGTTCCAGATGGCCCCCTTGCCTAGTTTCCATATGTCCTCCGGGTCCAAAAATAAGGTACCCAGATAGGCATGCCTGAGTGAGTCTAAAGCCTCACACTCACTCATAATGTGGACTGACACTTCCTCCTCAGTACCACATTTACTACATATAGGGTCATTGAAGCAAAGCCCCTTCGTCTAACCCTCAAAGTCCCGGTAGACAAGCCCTCCTCCAGGTTCCCCAACCGGAGCCTCTATAAGAAGAGATGCCCATCCCCAGAGCCCTTTCTACTCTCAAAGCCCCTGATAGACAAGCCCTCCTCCAGGTTCCCCAGAACCGGAGCCCCTATGTAGAGATGCCCGTCCACAGAGACTTTTCTAAATATCCCTCAGGTTCCACAGGAGGGAGCCCCCTCCAGGTTCCCTTCACAGAGCTCCCATGGAGAGAGACACTCCATCTCCAGAGCCCCTTCAGCCATATCTTGAAGTCCCTGTATATGAGCTTTTTGCTTGCATACTTACACACACACACACACAATCTCTAATGTTGAATGTTAGTTCTCAGCTTTATATACTCTGTACAGGAGCTGGGCTACCTTAGTAGGTATAATGACAAAGCTGCAGGCTGGATGATGGATGACTGAAGAGGTTTAATTTCTGGAAAAGGCACGAAAATTTTTTCTTTTTCTAAGTGTTCAGACAATCTGTGCGGTTCACCCAGCCTCTTGTTCATAGGTTAAACAGGTTCTTTTTTCAGTGCAGAGAGTGGTTGAGGTGTGACACTAAGCACACATTTTCATCTACTAGTAAGTTAGGAATGTGTGGAGTTATACCTCCTGCCCCCCTATGCTTTTACAGCATGCTTAATGGCAACTTTACCTTAATTTTATACATTTCTGTAGACAAGCAGTATACCTTGTAGACATACAGCCTAAATATGACTAACGCAGTATATTAATATGAAATGTTTGATTCTTTATTAGTGTACTTTGTTACACTGATATGCGTATCTGTTTGGGATGGGTGCAAGGATGCACTTAGTTATGTGCTGGCCAAGGTCAAGAAATATGAGTTGTATACTTAGTAATGTATATTGGAAAATATATTACATATTTTAATTTTATATTGTTTTAAATTATTAAAAATTAAAAATATAAAATATGTAATACGTGAAAAGTATGTAATGCTGTACGAGTGTGACATTATACAAAGTGCACAATGTACAACATGAATGATGTACTGGTATGGCACTTTCCCTACAAGTTGGAAAATAACACTGTATTGGTACTGAATTCAAAGGTTTGCATGTGAAAGAAGTAATGCATGTCATTGGGCACAGAAATGTGTAAAAAATGTTAACATTAATGGCAGATGGGTTGGAACAGAAGTTGTACTAGTACATCACTTGGCTATGAACAGAACCTTCAGTACGATGTAAATGTATGGCACCATTGCTGAAAGGGCTATGGAGCCTTTGTCTTTTTTAGCCTGTGGATAAAAATTAATGAGGGACAGAGAATGACGCACTGTAATACTCATAATTCTCATGCCATGGAAATATTTTTGTGTGCTGTTAGTGTAAGAGTTAAGTCTAAAATGTTTTATTTATTGGAATGATTTGTATTGTGCCATAGTTCTGTATTAAGACTTATTCACTGCCCTGTTGTCACTTTGAATTTTGGATCCATGGAATATCCAGTGGGTGTGTGTGTGTGCATGCGTGCGCGTGCGTGCACACGCTAGTGCATGCTGGTATGCATCGCGACTGCTGTAATGGAACTACATTGCCTTCAATTGGTGATGCTGAATAACAAAATTGCACTTGGGGAGCACATATACTCCAGTTTGAAACATTGTTACAGGATATCTGACTCCCAGAATTGATGTTGTGTTCACATGCAGCACAGAGATCTTTTCAGTTACTTCTTTTAAATATGTCACGCTAAACGTTTCCTCAGGTTTACGTTTTATATTAACAATAAATTTTTGTAGTTGTTTCTGTAAGCTTCATATCAAAACTGCATGGTTTTGATACTCAATTATAATAGAGTGCACTGAATTTCTTCATACATAGGATATGTTACCTGTTACATTTAATATATGTTATGTTTAATTACTATATTATAAACGCATTTAAAGGTTGGAAGAAACCTAGAAAAAAATTTTGTTTTTTATCTGTTTTACAGAGGAACAAAGTACCCAAATACCTAAACAAACTGAGACTCACCAAAAGGAAGCAGCGACTATGAGCACTGCTCAATTTAACCAACTGGGAGATGCAGCCGACTCTCACTTTTATGCCTATTTTATGACAATGGTGGTAATTTGCATAATTGGGTATTTGGTATTCCATAATAAGCAAAAGGTATGTAATCTGGAGAAATCTGTACATGTGGTATATATTGATTTACAGGATGACTATCATGTAAGATGACCACTAATTTTCAATTAAAAATTTGTGTTTTGGACTGTATTCACTAGATAAGCAGATTATTCAATGGCAGGTTGAGCCATGGTAGGGTCTGGGAGCTACAGCCATGAAAAGTACAGCCTTCTGAGATAGGACTCAGTGTTGGTGGGTAATCTGTTACTGACATTTTGGAGGAGCTAGCTGCCTCCTTGTGCAGGATTTTTGAAGAATAGGTAGTTGCTGGGAGAAGTGATTGCATTATGTAGGGGAAGAGCAGGTTATGGGATAGTTGTACGAGGGTGGTGTGAAAAGTTCTCGGCCTAACAATGAAAAACCGAATTTATAATTTCAAAATTATTTTTATTTTTCAACATAATCTCCCTTAAGACTAATACAGTTATTCCAGCTATGCTCCAGCGCCATTATCCCATCCCTGTAGTGGTTCTTCGTAAGATCTGCAAAATACCCCTCTACAGCTGCAATCGTCTCTTGATTCGAAGAAAAACGCTGACCAGCGAGGAAGAGTTTGAGTTTTGGGAAGAGAAAGAAGTCAGAGGGAGTCAGATCTGGGGAATATGGTGGATGTTCCAACAATTCATAGTGCAGATCCCTTAATTTTCCCATTGCAAAAACACTTTTGTGGGCGGGTGCATTGTCCTGATGAAAGATGATTTTTTTCTTTTGCAAACTGGGTCTTTTCTCATGAATTTTTTCATCTAGTGTGGTTAAATGATTGGAATAATATTCCCCGGTTATTGTTTTACCCTTTTCAAGATAATCAATAAACAAAATGCCTTCAGCATCCCAAAACAGCAGTGCCATGACCTTTCCTGTAGATGGAACCGACCTTGTCTTCTTTGGTGCTGAACAACCGGCTTCTCCACACTGTTTTGACTGCTGTTTGGATTCTGGTGTGTAATGGTAAATCCAAGTCCCATCCATAGTAATAAATCGACGCACAAAATCAGTTTTATTTTTTGTTAAAATGCTCCAAGCACTGTTCAGAGATTTTCATGCGAGTATGTTTTTGATCTGCTGTGAGCAAGCATGGCACCCATCTTGCGCAAAGCTTTTTCGTATCCAATTCTTCATGCAAAATGTATCCTACATGTTCTTTTGAAATGCCTATAGTCTCAGCAATTTCATGCACTTTCATCCGCCAGTCATCCAATACCATATCGTGCACTTGTTCAATGATTTCTGGTGTCGTTGCACTTTTTGGACGTCCTTCACGTGGATTGTCTTCAAGGCTGGTACGGCCACATTTAAACTCGGCAGCCAATTTCTTAGATGTTGAAAAAGAAGGAGAAAGTCCCCATAAACTTTTATGAACTTCTGAATGAATTTCATTTGGCGTTAAACCTTCTTTTACAAAGAATTTTATAACCGCACAATACTCAATTTTGTCCATTTTAAGGGATACAGACAACACTCCTGCTTTAGACAGCTGTATAAAACAAACTACTTGATAGAATGACTTGCAATTTCACATGGATGCTTATGACAGATGTACCAACTTAGGGGAAAAAAATCTTGCTGATAGTGTTGCCATCTATGGTCGAGGCCGAGACCTTTTTAGACCACCCGCCTAGCAAGTTATGAGGGGAGGCATGGAATGGGTGTAGTCATGTGTAGAGCCTGCATTCTTTCTGATGGGAATAACCACTGCGTCAGTGATGCTTTTGGACTTTCTCGATGATTTTGTAGTAGTCTCATCTGTTTCACTCAAGAGATGGCAGCACTACCAATGATTTTATGATGATGGAGATTGATGCGCATTTAGAACAATGAGCAGGTATGGAGTTCTTGGGTGCTAAAGATGAGAAGTTGATTTGTATTCATGAATGTTTGCTCAGAGTGAAGCAGCTGTATACCTGAATACTCTTTAATGGTGGCTAAAACAGATTAAAGGAGTTTAAACAGGAGGAGCGGAACTTCATGATGAACTGCAGAGTGGACATTCTTACACTGCAGTTGACAAAATGATATGTTATGCCTGTTACATACTGACATATAAATTATGCTCCACTCTGTTCTTCACTAAAGGCAGTGTAATTGCAGTTTTGAAGAGCTTGACTTTGCCAAAGTCTGAACTTGTTGGTGGCACATAAGCTGACAGATTCACACAGAAGAGATGAGGAAAGTGATCTTTTGCTCTGAAGTGATGACAAGAGGTGACAGCTTCCTATCACAAAATGGCATGGGAAATTAACCTGAATTGAAGTGGTAATGAATGGACTGGTGCCACATTACATCTCCAAGGAGGTAGAAGTTAAAGAGTGCACCATCAACAAAAAAAATTGTGGCTTGTCTTCTGATGTGAGAGAGGTGTAATTCTTGTGATTATGTGACCACTAAACTGACGCAGTAAGAAGTCTGAATGCTCACCTTTGTTGAGTTACCCATATGAAAAATGTCAGAATTGTTGCTGCTCTATAAAAATGCCAAACCACAGAAGTGTCCGTACTGCCGAGGCCGAGGTCAGAAAGTTTGGATGAACAGTCTTGTCGCATCCGCCCTGCAGTTATGACCTTGCACCATCAGATTCTCCCCATTTATTAATTTTAAAGACAGCCTTTGAGGATCCCATTATCCAAATGAAGAGGCACTGCAGAATGGCATTCTCAAGTGGTTGCAGAGGGAGGAGAATAACTTTCACTAGGCAGGAATGCGTACTCTTGTTGAAAGGTGGAAGAAGAAAGGGGACTAAGATGGAGGCTGTACTGAAAGATAACTGTGCCTTCAACAATGTAGTGAATTTCTGTGAAATTTTCACATGTCTTAAGTTGTCAGTATCATGCAGTAAAAAGTAGGAAGCATTTGTATACTACTGACCCACTTATATATAAAGTATGTGTTTGTGTGTGTATACACATACAAATGTAAAAAAATGGCCATAGGGTGGGCTTGTGTTCTGATATGGAGTACACATTGTCACCTTATTCTAGTGTCTTTTAGCTTGTTGTCTAACAGAAGGTGCATACCCTCAGTTTTGTTTTGTTATTGGTCTGTGGTGCATTAATGCTGCTAGCTGCAAAAATGTGCTATTGGTTTTATGGTATTGTCTTTCCAGCTCCATGAGACAACTTGAAGACTTTGTAACAGATGTACATGAAATTGCAAGTTCTGGCATTTCAGGGAAATTTGTCAGTACAGTCCAGTTTTCCTTAAAATCCCACAATAGTAACAAAGTATTTACATCAGTGGTGCCCACTGGCCTGGAGGCCAGTTGTGACCTTTAACCTTTCCTTAAGTGGCCTGTTGAGCCCATAGTAAAACATTATATTAGTATACTGACAACATGAATGTTACGTTTTAAAACACCTTTGTGACACTGCACCAATCACACATGACTGTGGGCCTGCAGTTAAAAGCGTTTTGCATCACTGATTGTCAAAATGATCTACACGCATTCCTGCATGCGTATTGACTATGACTTGATGAATATTTACGGACTGAAAAATGTTTCAAACCAGAGTTGTAGAGAAAAGTGAAACACATGTGTTAAGCTTAGGAAATGTTTTCTGTAAGCATTATAGTTACCTCCATAATTAAATAGAAGGGATATTTATGCTGTGTCATCTTGTGTACCAGGGGTCATGACTGTGAATGCATGAGAATTATTATGTTCTGCATATATTGCCTTACTTTTCTTTACTGCCTTATATGATCAGTCTTCAGAAATATGCTGCAGAATATTTGTCAGTGTAGGTTGTATTGCTGGTTTTGAAAGCCTTTGTTAAGCTTTAAGATTGATATAATTGCTGCTTTTTCAGATTCTTGCTCTGGCATTGGAAGGTAGATCACGAAGGGGCACCAGAAGACGACCAAATACGTCAGCATACAGGAAACTTGACAGTAACCTAGAAGAAGCAGTTACTTCTACTGGCAGTACTTATGTACCTAATGTTATTTACTGAATGGAACTGTTGAGGTTTACAGTGCAGTGCTGCTTAAGTCATCTTTGCTTGTGTTGGCACTAAGAGTTCATTTGTATTTTGTATGATTTTGTAGTAATATAGTCGCAGAAATACTATGTTTCAAGTTTTGATTACCATTCTGTACATCAGATGTGTGTGAATTACTGTGTGCACTATAAAATAAAATATTTCACATGTGTGTGTGTATGCGTATGTATATAAAACTTTTTAAATTGCATGTATTATAAATTCTGTCCTATACTGAGCATAACAGGTTCAGTTCAATTGTAAAGTTTAAAAAATTGACACTTTAGTGTGTTTGTAACTTAGTTATTTGTTAACATCTAACCTAAATTGAATACCGTATTTACTTGAATGCAAGATGAGGTTTTTCCCCTTTAATTTGGTGCTTAAATGTATGAGGTTTTCATAATTTTGCATATGAAGCAACGAATGGGACCATGCTAAAGCAGATTGCTCTGAACTGGACCATGCGGAGCTAAAACAAGCCCTGCATCACCAAATCACCAGGTAGACAAAAGTGAGAACAGAGCATGACTAAAGTTAATTGACACAGTCTTCTCTTTTTTTTGACTTTGTCTTCCAGTTTTTTAAATAAGCACAACATTTCGGAAGCCAGCTCTCTTTCCGTCTTCAGGCAAAGAAGCACCTAATGTTGTGGACCCTTTAAATTGAGCCCTTCTCAGTCACTGGGCACCATAGAACCATGGAAGTTGTTAAAATATGCACCTGAGAACAGATCTGGTCCAAGAGTAGTGCAGGAAAATGACTATTGAAAAATTAAACATTAACTACAAGACTCAGAATAAAACCTGGACAAATCCACAAATTAAAAACCATACAAAGAGCCATGAACTCAGACTGAAGAGAAAACAGAGAAATCCAGAACAAGTATTTAAAATTATTAACACCATCTGTGGAGAAAGTCATCTTTGTCGGCGCAAGTAGTTTGTAAACAAAGAAATTTAAATGTATTATGTAGTCCATGTGGATCATAACAGCATGGCAGTACATCTCATGAGAAGTGACATTGAATGGTTTTAAGAGGCGCTGTATATCCAATGCATTGGATGAGAGTGATGATATGTTGTGGAAAGGCAGTGAAGAGGTTGGGAATGTTGGGAGTGAGTGTGAGGAAGTTGAAGGCACTGACTGTGACGGTGAGCACAGTGACACTGATTGGTAAGGTAAATAGAATCTGACATGCTCTGTGTTATAAATGTTTGAAATTAAGAGTGAAATATTTTTTCTTAGCCGACGTATTATTGTTAAGGAGGTGGCTGTAGATTTGGATAAATACATTTTTCCTTGGCAGATATTTTTCACTTGGTGGCTCATGTTAGATTAGCATCGTCTCGCATTTGGGTAAATACAGTATTGTTTTCCAGATGCAGTGGTTTACAGTCCTGTGAATTGTACTTGTTAGCGGTTCTAATTACTGTTTACACTGTCTCATCCACTTTCACATAATGGTGTATTTCCTGAATGGTACTGCTGCAATGTATTGGAAACTTAAAGCACCTTAACTTCCAGGCCTACCTTTGTTGCCTAATTCTTGACTGATGGTAGACAGTCTTCTTATAGTTAATACTCATGAGTATAACTTTGACCTTTGTTGTGGTTTTGCAGGGGCAACCGTTCCGTTGGATATTTATGACCAGTAACTGATGTAGGCTGATTCCACTTTGCAGTATGGTCTCATGAGGGCAAATTAATCATGTGTGACAGAATTTTATTTTGTGTTGTCTGGTTAGTGCTGTGCATAAATACTCAAATAGACTTGTTATGAACTGAACACCTAAGAAATGGCAACTGGTGGAGAGCGACAGAGACTTAATGTTTTTGACAGGATTGATATATATTCTCTGCAATCTTTTTCCAGAAATTAGAAACCTCCACCCTCAATATCACGGCCAAAGCCTTACACCAGAGTAACTGTCAGAACCTACATTTATTAACCCTTAGGCGACTAATGTCACATATATATGGAGCACCCATTCTTGATGTTTCTAGATCACACACGACGACGCAGCACAGTCGGTAGGACTCCTCTGGACGAGTGATCAGCTCGTCGCAGAGACCTCTACC
>Ga0268261_10000430_pt1 | contig 26137 bp, 23 predicted proteins | sample TergutNc150P1_FD_190353 | JGI IMG/M metagenome (GOLD analysis project Ga0268261, IMG submission 190353) | Nasutitermes corniger P1 segment gut microbial community from laboratory colony in Florida, USA - Nc150 P1 (SPAdes) (version 2) | ecosystem: Host-associated > Arthropoda: Insects >... | reverse complement strand
GACTAACACTCGTGTTGTGCAACTCCCGATGTTCACACAGCAAAGCCACTTGGCACACTGAGTGGCGACGTTGCCATCTCTCAGTCATAGCGCAGGTATTCACCTAGTGCCACCTGTTTGCGGTCTGTGGAAGAAAGTCTAGGAACTTTTTGATACACCTACGTACCTGCACGCTTGGGGCTGGAGTGTCCGGGCTTCGATACTCGGTAGGGAAAGTAATTTTTCTCTTCTGCAACACGTCCAGACCGGCATTGGGACTCACCCAGCCTGCTAGTCAATGGCGACTGGCGTTCTTTACTTGCATAAGGCGACCGGGGCGCGAAGTTTGCCACGCACCTTCACTTGATGAAGTGAAGAATGAATGGAGTTATACTTACGCTCTCCATGTATGCCTTGATGACGTGGACAGGAACAACGGTACCTTTCATTTTTATCAAAACGTATTGTGGATATGTACAAACCGAAGGCAACTTTATTTCTTAATAAGACGCGGCTGTGAAAGTTTTGATATAGTCGAGGATATATTAGATAATTCTCTTTTCTCTAAACGCGATTATCGTAGCATAGGCATTCTCTACGCTGGCCACATTATGCGAGCTGAATTGTTAGATGACTGTAATGTGTGTCAAAATCAAATAGAATTAATTTAACAGAAAGCAGGCATCAAAATTCTACACGTTGGATGTACTAAAGTTTAACAATTTTCATTTCCTTATAACTCAGCAATACCACTGTAGTGGTTTGCTACAGCTTGAGCTGTCTGTGTGACGCGTAAGTTTATTACCTTTATTGGAATGTCTGATTAATCACTCCGCGTCTATATAACACAGTACACGCAGGTAAATTGCCTCAAACATTTTACCGGCGTTACATACCTCTTACTTTGAAGAAGAGATTATTGAAGGCATAGACGAAGCTGCAGTTTGATAAAGTTTATCAGTGCAATGTTCGCGAGGCTGTATTGCTTCATAATAATTGAAAGTAAGTCGTGCTGACAACATTTTAAATTACTAAATTATTCCTTACCCGAGTCGAGCAGTTTCCAAATTAAATTCGCGTATATAAATTCTAAATTAACGTGTACTATTTTATATAAAGAAGAGAGACAAATAATGTAATAATCAATAACAAATTATCTGCAACTAAATTCGTGTACTTATTACTGGATGTAACTAACTACATTAATTTTATTTTTTTTACAATATTATTACTTATATGTACACATATTACCCTTATTAAATACATTTACTTTATTGGATTGAGTTATAAATTATCCTAAACATTGTCTGTGTGTATAACCTGTAATAAGTGAAAGTAGCAAGGTTGATTCATTGTTTAATGTCCATTGTTGGACTGGTGGCAGCAAATTACTATCAGACAAATCAACGACGTTGATAACAACATAGTGTCCATAAAGTTAGAATCATCAGGAGTTATATTCCTACGCAGTGGACACTACAAATGGTTGGCAGCGCCGGGATTTAGATTCACCACGCGCAAAATTCAAATACTTGGAACTAATACTGACGTGTACAAGGCTACGGCTTACAGTTGGTTATTAACGGGGTATTGTAACAAGAATTACAGCCGGTAGAAAATTTTTTCCCCTTTTCTCTACTCAGCACGCACATAGTTTTCACGATGACTGACGCAAGATTACAAACGGAACATGCAGAATCAAAAAACGAAATACAGAAGCTACGTTAGCGCCTGTCCATGGGTACGCCAACGGTTCACAAGGAACTTTCCTTAATATCATTCGTTCCAAAATGGTCAGGCCTAGAGTCTGCTGTTCCGCTAGAAGAATTTTTTGATAGCATTGAAAGTTCTGCGCAGATAGGTAGGTGGGACGAAATAGACAGACTGAGAATCGCGACCCTACGTCTTACAGATGCAGCGAAGATGTTGTACAGAACTCCATGAAGAAAACGTAAATTGGGAAAATTTTAAGAGCGCATTCCGGCGGAAATTTAGAGATACACTCCGACCAATATCATTTTATGAAACCACAAACCGCTAGGCAAGGAAGGAACGAATGTCCTCAAGAGTCTGCAGACAGATGTAGAGGGCTAGCACACAAAATTATGTGGAAAACAGACGATCCAGTGGCTCGACGCATACATCTCGAAAATCCTGAGCGTATGCTCCTAGCTAGCTTTATTTCGGGACTTACGGGAAACGTTCGAAAACATGTTCGATATCAAAGTCCGCGAAATTTGGAACAGGCTTTAAAATTGCTCTTGCAGTTCAAGAAGCAGAAAAACAGGAAAAGTTTAATGAGAGTTTTTATACTAGGTTTGGAAACTCGGTCAGATCAGTATCACGATCACAGGCCAGACATACCGCGAGAACGGTAAATCTCGGCACTCAGCTGAAACACACGCAGAGAGTTATGTGCGTGGTCAGTAGGTAAAACGTCGCGTAGCAATGGCAAGCCAACGACCGCAGGAAATAGGAACGCACAGTCCCGAGCCGCACGAAAATGTTACGAATGTGACGGGATAGGACATTTTGCAAGAGAATGTCCTACAAGGTTACGAAGTGAAGCAAAACACTCTTGTTCGCTGGGAAGAAGGAGCTCGAGACAACATTCGAGGCACTCGCGTTCTCCCGACGAGAAACCCCCATACGTAACAAGGCAGGAAGCTAGGAAAGAAACTAAGAGTAAGAAAAACTAGGAAGAGGTGCGAACGAAGACAGCTCCTTCCACCTCGCCACCCCTGATAACGCTGTCAAAAAGTTTTCGGTTTCTGTTCTGTTGAAGTTAGGCGCACCCACTATTTCTGTAGAAATAGAGGGAATGGCGAGACGTCCTATTTTAGACACCGGCTCCAACGTGTCGATAATGCAGCCAGGCATATCGACCGGTGACATCAGAGTCGCCTTGGCAAAAACATGGTGTGACTGGGAAACCCCTTGACATAAAAGGACAGCAGTTTGTTTCTTTCACGTTGGAAGGGCGAGAGTATAGACACCCGTTCCTAGTGTGTCCACTCCCCACAGATGTGGCCGGTCTGCTCGGCATGGATATCTTCGAGAAAACAGGTGCCGAAATAAATTTCGAGTGTGGTAAGATGTCACTTACCGACATCAATAAAGTGTATCGGGTGTATAGCGTTCCGCCCGTAGGGCACGCATCACTCACTGTATTTGCTGAGGGTAAAGTAAGACAGCCCACAGCCTAGTAAACCGGAGACAAGGCATACAGGCGAGCAGTTCTCAGCCAATCTCGGTTCCGAGAAAAAGGTTCAACCAGATAAATCCTGGCTTGTCAAAGCTACGGAAAACATTACAATAGCACCACGATGTAGACATATCGTGCTAGGGAAGTTAGAGTGAGAAGGGGCAAACCCCCCTCCACTGGTCTGTGTCGAACCTGCTCAGAAAACGATAGAAGTAATATTTTCGGCACGTACACTTTCACGGATCGAACCGGGAACACAAAAACCTTCGCGCGTGACGTCACCCGGTAGTCACACATTAACACGAGCTTACAACAGCTGTGTACTTTTAATGGTAGCTAACTTTAGCGGTGAAGCACTAACGATCCCCAAGAAGACCGTTCTTGGCGTAGCAGAGCAAATCGCAGAGCCACTAGTAAACAGAATAAATGCTGAAAGCAAGAGTGACACAACCTCACCTGCAAACCCCGGAGGAAACGAAAGAACGAGGCCCTGTATCAGAAGTTACTACACGGGAAATTGGACCATTTACCCCGGAAGAGAAAGACTTAATCGAGTCGGGAATTTTAAAATACGCACATGTCTTCCATGATGAAGACACGAATGATTTTAATGGTACAGACATTATTGAACATCACACAATAGTGGACAATGTACCACCGATCAGAAGACCCCAGTACCAAACTCCCTACGTCCTGAAAGAGGAAATAAAGTCCCAAATTGAGAAGATGCTTGAAAAGGGTTTATAAGAGAAAGCAATTCGCCTTAGTCTGCTCCAGCCATTCTGGTCCCAAAGAAAAGCCCAGATGGCAAGCCCAAATTTAGATTTTGTGTAGATTTTTAAGCTCTAAATTTAATGACCAAGTTTGACCCTTATCCTATACAAAAATTCGAGGAAACGACCTCTACACTTTATGGGTCTAGGTATTTATCGACGTTAGATTGTTTTTCGGGATTTCACCAGAATAATACTAAAGGGTAGAATAAGGAAAAGACTGGATTCACAGTACCGTTTGGACACTATGAATTTAACCGATTACCTTTCGGATTGTCCAACAGTCCATCAAACTTTCAAACGATAATGGACGTCGTCCTAAAGAACCTGACGGGAGTCTAATGTTGGGTCTTTATTGACGATATAATTATATTTTCTAAGCCTACATAGGAACACGCTCTGAGACTAGACAGCGTAATACAGAGATTTGACAACGCGAACTTACAACTGCACCCTGGAAAGTGTGAATTCGCAAAATCACAAGTGCAGTATCTAGGCTTCATATTGTCAGAGAATGAAGTTGCAACTTCCGCTGATAAAGTGAAAGCCGTGAGAGAGTATCCGACTCCAAAGAACGCTAAAGACGTTAGAGCATTTCTAGGAATAGCCTCATTTTATAGGAGACTAGTAACAAATTTTGCTGAAGTAGCAAAACCTCTAACGATCTTGACTAGAAAGGACCAAAATTTTATATGGGGTCCTACTCAGAAAGAGGCTTTTGAGGATTTAAAAAACACGCTCAATACAAATCCCGTGCTAGACTATCCAAATTTCGAACTTCCCTTTATCCTCACAACAGATGCCTATAAGGTGGCAGTTACAGCCATCTTATCCCAAGTCCAAGACGGGGTAGAAAAACCCATCGCGTATGCCAGTAGGCAATTAAGTAAAGCAGAACAATCCTATGCAGCCTCGGAGATTGAGATGTTGGCATTGGTTTGGGCAACAAAATATTTTCGTTGCTATCTCTATGGAAAGAAATTCCTAGTCAGAACTGACCATTCTGCTTTAACCTACTTGCGCAACCGCTGAAAATAACAGCCGACTTTTGCGATGGAGTCTTAAGCTGTCTGAATTAGACTTCACTGTCGAACATAGAGCAGGATCCAAGATCCCCATGTAGATGCTCTCAGTAGACACGTTGGTACTGTTATACACGAGGATATCCTGGATAGGAAATACATCCTTCGTGAACAATCGAAAAACGCCTTTTGTGTTAAACAAAAACCAGGAATTTATTGCAGTAGGCGCGAGTATTTCTTGGATGACGAAGGCGTCATGTACAGACGCCAGACAGGCAACAAACACCAATTGGTGGTGCCCAAGACCCTAATCAATCATATTATTAAAGTGAAACACGATTCAGTCTATGTAGCGCATCCAGGTGTCAAGAGGACATATGACCTCCTTTCGCTCAACTATTGGTGGCCTGGAATGCGTAACTCCATAAAGGACTATGTGAAAATGTGTGATGCTTGTCAAAGACAAAAAGAAGGGCGAAAATTTGCGGTACCCCTGGGCGACGTCGATCAGCCGTCAGCCCCTTTGGAGTTACTTCTATGGACATAACCGGTCCATACGTGTTAACACCACAGAAGAACAAATATCTCCTCACTTTCACAGACCATTTTACGAAATATTTTGAGGCTATACTGATCAGCGAACAGAGTGCTGAAACGTGTGCAAGGGTTTACGCAAGCCAAATCGTTACAAGACACGGCACAGGTTCAAAGTTAATTACTGATCAAGGCCGAGCATTTATGTCCACATTTTTTCAAGAGACGTTTAAAATACTGGGCATCCATAAATAAATACTACCAGCTATCATCCTAGTTCAAATGGTATGATGGAGAGACTTCACAGAACGTTACATACAGGTCTATCTCATATTGTTAACTCAGCAAATAATACTTGGGATGTATTGGTCCCTTTCTTCTTAATGGCTTACAGAGCAACTACAAATACCACTACTAAATACAGACGTTTCTATCTTCTACATGGTATAGAAACGCCGCTACCCACTAATGAGAATTTAAAGGCTAAAATTTCAAAAGAAAATCCAAGCCAATCCAACGGCTTGAAAATTTGAAGGCCAGCCTAAGATCAGCTTAGAAATTAGTAAGAGAAGCAAACAGCCGATCTTATCAAAAGAATAAGGAGTACTATGATTGCAAAGCCAAATTTCGAAAATTGGAAGTGAATGACTTGGTTTATTTATACAACCCTGCAATCAAACCTGGTTTGTCCAAAAACTTTTAAAAAATTGGACAGGGCCGTACAGGGTAGTAACTAGGCTGTCGGATTTAAATCACGAAATAGTGGTTCAACAAAACAAATAACTCGTTGTTCTTGTGAAAAGGTTAAAACCAAACTACAGCCCACAAACCTGGAAGCCCAAATTGAAACAGAATGGTATGAAGAAGTTACCCAAGGAACCCACTTCATATCGTGAAGAAAAGCAAGAAGATGAACACTATCTTGGAAGGTTTCCACTAAGAACAGAAGTTCAACTTCAAAACAGAGCTTCGCCTGACCAAACCCCAAATACTCCAGAATCCGATCCACAATCCGCAGATATTTCAATTTCTGAAAAACAGTTCCAAATTATGAACGCCCCAAACCCCGACATCAAGGCGAGAATTACAGCATACACGCGCAGAACCCCCTGTTACAAGATCGCGAGCTAGGATTCTTTCACAAGAATTATAGTTTCATATACATTGGGAATTAAATTATTTAAATTACCTTAACATAATTAAACACACTAATTAACTTACTGTAATATTTGTATTTTCAGGATGCATCTTGAACTTTGTAGCAGCCAAATATTCCATTCGACCGAGAAATCACAGTGTGATATTTTTGAAAGAAATCGACGTCGTCCTAACAAATAATATATTAGACATAGATGCAAACACATATGAAGAGATAATTTCAACAATTAAAGGAGATTTGCTTCTAGTTGTGAACCAAAGGAAAGAATTTACGCCCATTTCTGAACTAAAGCTTATAGACTCACTTTTGAATACACTAGAACAAAAACTCTATGACTTTTACCAGATTTTACCCGTTACATTCTCGACGTAGTCTGATAGATTTAGGTGGTACCATATTGAGAACTTTATTTGGGACTGCAACTTTGACTGATCTTCACTTATTGCATGACACCCTAGATGAATTAAAATCCAGAGAATCAGACGTTGCTCACTCTTTGTCGAGTCAGATTGGCTATATAAAAATTTTGGACTCAACTGTAAAAATAAATGCAGCCGGTATTGCAAGTTTGTCAAATATCGTTAAGGATATTGCAATACAATCCAATGAGCACTATCAATAAGTAAACAGAGATCTAACGTGGCTTAATCTTACCTTGTTTGGCCAAAGAAGAATATTTACAGGTGTTCGAGAATTAGAGTTTACATTACTGCATTTGAACCAGCGAGTTAATGAATTATTTGCAGCAATACAACATGCGATTCCTTGGAAAATTGTCTGTGAACCTGATAAACCCCACCACTTTACATAACATACTGCGAAATGTATCTCTACAATTACCTGAAGGCTATGAATTAATTGCTGGTACTCGAGCAGAAAACATTCACTTGTACTACATTTTAATTACAGTAACTGTATTAGGAAATGTTCACTCTGTAAAGATTGTCATACATGTACCTCTGAAAACCGTAGACCAACATTTCGCGATATATAAATTATTTGTCTTCCCCACGCGAATTTGTGACAAGCTTGTAAAATACTCCATTGAATTCCCTTATTTTTGTTTAAGTGATAATCAGCACAACTTCATGTTACTTACAGAAGCAGACTTATGTCACTGCAAAATAAACGGCATTACTGTTTGCCCATCCGACGTAGCAATTTACAATTCACAGACATTAAATTGTGAATCTAGTTTATTTTTTCAGACTGTTACTAACCAACAAATGTGTCGAAGAAGTTTACTTTTAAACCATCAAAATCCGACACTTCGACGACATAAAACAACCTGGCTTTATAATCTTCCGGAATCACGTCAGATAACGATGCGCTGTTACACCAACACACAATGGATGACCTACACCGAAACGCTTTCTGGAAATGGCGTCATCACCAACGCAACAAGATGCTCCGTCTCAACTACTCAAATGCACACACTGCCAGAACTGCACAAATCTTCTGAAACTACTCTCAACACACTTCATCTGTACGTACCTGAGAAAATCTTCGTCACCGACCGCGAGACAAATTCTAGAGAAAATGTCACCAGAATTTATCCAGCATCTCTATGATGTAAAGTCACGTGTAATGGCGTCCCCACGCAACTTTGACGCCGACAGCATTGTACACGTACACCACGCTTCACTACAGCAAGAGCGGCAGTCATATTGGCATTTGTTAATTATTACGACTGTATGCACAATTACGATCATCGGAATCCTTTGCTTCTCCCTACGCTCTTGTTTATACCGCAAAATATTACCTTGTGTTTCTACACACAAACCTCGAAACCCTCATACAGAACTTCAAGCTATCCCATCACCATCCTCCACACCCCACCCAGAAACAAAAGAAGCAACAAACATCGACCCCCAAAAGAACGCAATTTTTACGACGTACTCGTTACAACAAGCCAACTAGAAGGTATAACTCTCAATGCAAGCAAGACGAAGCGACATCACGAGACAGCATCCAGCCTACAGACCAGCACTCCACAGCACGGCAATTCTGCAACGCTTGCAAAATTCCCAGACGAGATAACACCAGCAACAGGAAATAGTACACTCTGAGATGAAACTAACAACACACTTATTTACAGTCCAGAATATAAGTTACATTAAATGCTTAAACTGAAGGAACAGTTTATTACCTTGCTTAATCTCATTCTTTAGATTTCATTGTAAATAATGTTTACACGTAAGAACTTCATTGATTATAACACCCTTTGTGTTACTATGTTCTTTATTGTAGTCTATATAATGTTAGGACATCCATTACACTTTCCATTAGTTACGTTTGATAAAATTCGGTCTAAATCCTTGATTCAACAAAAATTTACCCTGAATTTTTAATTAAGGCCGGAAGAATGTAATGTGTGTCAAAATCAAATAGAATTGATTTAACAGAAAGCAGGCATCAAAATTCTACACGTTGGATGTACAAAAGTTTAACATTTTATTTCCTTATAACTCAGCAATACCACAGTGGTTTGCTACAGCTTGAGCTCACTGTGTGACGCGTAAGTTTATTACCCTTATTGGAATGTCTGAATAATCACTCCGCGTCTATATAACACAGTACAGGCAGGTAAATGCCCCACTCGTTTTACGGGCGTTACATACCTGTTACTTTGAATAAGAGATTATTGAAAGTATAGACGAAGCTGCAGTTTGATAAAGTTTATCAGTGCAATTTTCGCGAGGCTGTACTGCTTCATAATAATTAAAGGTAAGTCGTGCTGACATTTTAAATTACTAAATTATTCCTTACTCGAGTCGAGCAGTTTCCAAATTAAATTCGCGTAAATAAATTCTAAATTCACGTGTACTGTTTTATATAAGGAAGAGAGGCAAATAATTTAATAATCAGTAACAAATTATCTGTAACTAAGTTCTTGTACTTATTACTGGATATAACTAAATATATTAATTTTATTTCTTTACAATATTATTACTTATATGTATACAAATTACCCTTATTAAATACATTTACTTTATTGGATTGCGCTATAAATTATCCTAAACATTGTCTGCTTTTGTATGAGCTGTAATAAGTGAAATTAGCAAGGTTGATTCATTGTTTAATGCCCATTATTGGACTGGTGGCAGCAAATTACTGTCAGACAAATCAACGACGGTGATAACAACAGTGTCCTTTAAGTTAGAATCTTCAGGATTTATATTCCTACCCCTTGGTCACTACAATTTTGTTGTCATATTTCTTAATGAATACGGCAGTGTAAGTCATGACCACTCTCCAAACGGCTAACTCCGTGGAGAGGTGTCTTCGGTAAGAAGCTGAAACGTCACTTTGTTAGTCTAAATATGTCCACCATTTATGAATCCAAGATGTTATTACCACATCATAAAGGGCCCACTGACTATTGTCTGTTGTGGAAATTTTTTTAAAAGGTATGTTGCGGACTCCCGTGTGCGGCCTGTCCATATACGTACCAACTGTGGAAGTCTGTGTACGTGTCGACAAAACTTTTCAAAAAAATTAAAAGGAAACTCGTCATAATAAGTGAGTTCAGAAGTAAAGGTGTCACTTTGGGAAGTTCCTTGACCTCTGTGACGTCACACGTAAACAAAACTAACCCTCTCCTCCCTCCCCTGCCGCCAGACAATCACGCGATGTCAACAATGTCCCAGAGAGCTTGGCGCCAGGCTAAACCTAACTTTAACTTATTATTTTGAAACCTAACCCTCCCCCTATTCCCTGGCAGTCACGTGATGTAAAGAAAAGACGACAAACAGCTTGGGGCCGGGCTAAACCTAAATTAAAATTATTATTTTGAAACCTAACAGTGACCTTGTTATTGTCACACGCTGTAAACAAGTCCGAGACGGCTTGGCGCCAGGCTAAACCTAACTTTAACTTAAAACCCAACATTGACCTTGTTATTGTCAAGTGATGTAAAGAAAGTCCCAGAGCGCTTGGCACCACGGCCATTTTGAATTTTTAACTGCTAGAGCGGTAATTTAAGCCTAACTTTAACTTTTTATTATTTTATAATCTTGTTATGATCACACGACATAAATAATATCTTAGACGGCTTGGTGCCGGGTTAAAAGTAACTGTAACTTGTTATTTAGAAACACATTGACCATGTGTTGATCGCATGATGTAAACAAATGTGCCATTTTGAATTTGAAACAATATGGCGGACACGATTGCCATTTTTAAATTAAACATTTGTCATTTGAATAAGGCGGCTATTTCACAATATGGCGGACAAGCTAATAATGCTAATTTAACTTCAAGATTTGAATTTTTAATAAGACCACCATTTTAAGAAGTGGCTACCACTTTATACAATGCCTAAAAGAGGTGGCTGAAGCAGTAAGATATCAGACATAATTGAAAGATTGTAGGTTCGAATTCTGCTGCTTCAACCATCTCTTCTTTAAGGAACCTATCCCAGGTAATAAGGAAAATAAATAAATAAACTCAATAGTACATTTTGCAAATACATGCATTTGAAGTTTATTTTGCTTGTACTCTTATACAAATAAAGTTACCGCGGTGCTTACTGTACACATTATACTTAAAACAATTGGTTTTAACACTCACAGTTTTTATTTATGGTTCCTGCACAGTAAACTTTCTAACTTATTAACACAACGTGATTTTAGACCTGCAGGACGTGTTTTAACACATAATTTACATTGGCACTGAGTGTTCCATAACGAATTGTGAAAACGTTTACTACAGAAGAGTATTCCGGTGGGATATATGTCTGTTGGAGGATGTCGGAAAGAGAACCTGGTGTACAAATTACCGTTAGCTAAACGCCCGGGTCTATTTAAATCCAAAGCGAACTTAACAAATTTGCACTCATGTCTTGTTGGTAACACGTCTTTCGTGATGTATGTCAAACGTCTTTTGACGCACACAATACCGTAAGCTAGAGACGATAAAAGCATTTTCTTTAGCACACATTGGGCAAATATTAGTTCGGACTGGAGCTATCAATGTATTAGTCTTGCTTCAAATGATATTTGAACTGTGTCACATCCAGATGTTAACAGAAAATCGTGTTCGGCAATTAACTCGTACATGATGGAAGTTGAAATTTTTGAATTTGTGCATGATATTCATACATGTTACCTAGAAATTTTCAAGGAACAAGAAATTGAAGAGAAAAAAATTAGTATATTTCATTGCTGAGTTATGAAGCGCGTGTCAAAAATGGAACTGTAAGCAAAACCACTGCTATATTCACATAATGTATAAAATTATGTTTCTTATCCCACGAAGTGGTGACACCTGCTATTTAGTGTGATATTCAGCAGAACCCTTCACATGTAAGGGAACATTACATTTTTCACATCGAAAAGTGGTGTTCTTATGACATTGAGCGCATTGCGTTTGCTTTCGCTTTTTGACTATCACATGATTCATGCCATCATAACGTGAGTCAATGTTACGCTTCTGAGAATTTCTTCTTCGGTCAGGTTCTGTAGCGTGACCATAAGCATGACGAGTGACGCGCTTTCCACACTGTTCGCAATCGACATTAACATCTTCCACGACTTCACATTTACAACACATCTGCTGAGCACATATGAGGTTTGGGACATCCTCAAAAGACCCATCACGTTTTTCAAGGTATTGTTTGCACTCCGTATCAAAGAAAACGTTCAAATATTTCTTCGATATCTTGCTAGGTTTCAATGGATCCACGTAGCATAAATGGCCTGAAGGTTGTTTCTTATTACAAAAATTGCAAACTTTCTTAAAACATTCATGTTTCGCATCAGAAGTTACCAAATAAGACGAATTCCGGCATACTTATCTCCACTGACAGACTAGCTTGCCTTTCACTTTGAGAATTAGATGATTCTAAAAACCATTCTCCCTGAGAAACCATCTGTTACATGTATCAAAATACTTAGACCGATCTTTAGTACAGAGTGGCGTAGCAGTTCATAGGGAGCAAACTTTGTGACACTTGTGTGATTTATCGTATAACGTGTCAACCGTAACATATGTCCTGATCATATATGAGGTACAATTTCCTAGTCGAAAGGGAATTTCCACTAAACATGACCCTATCTGGGTACAAACCATAAAACACAATAATTTTATAGTCCTAAAGTTACTGTTGAAACTGCTGAAGTTCTTCTAGACCCCCGCCATGTCATAAATCCACACCGGAAGCCTTCAAGTGTTTTCAACATTTTTATTTAGTCCAAACCCATGCCTATATGATGCGTACTTTGGGTCACCATTTACCAGAGCCATAGCGATAATTAGTGCATAAGCCAAACATTAAAGGGCTGCATTCACAACAACAATACTCTTTTTAATCGCACTCAATACATAAAATAAAGCCCTTTAGTCTTATGTCGGCCGTTACCAGCAGATATCCTGACATGGTCCATATGTACTTCCACACGGTCAGTAAGAGCAAACCTAACATTACTGTGCATGACGTTTCCAAGTACAGAGCAAACCATATCAGGTTTAAACTGGTTGAGGTGCTGCAAACTAAAGCCAAACAATTTATCCTGCACATTCTCAGTATTGCGGATTCTCAGACCCACCAAATCTCTACCTGGCACCTTATACAGTAGGTAATTCGTAAGTGCAGTAATGCATTCCTTGAGATATACCGTAGGTTCTTGCCCTTCACCCGGAGTCTTATACTTTATAAGAAAATACGCCCGTTCGCATTAAATTTCGGAAAAGTTTTAGTGATCTCATCCAAAATTATAAAGGGTATCTGTTCTGTTGTCTCGGATACCAGACTGTTTCTGCTAGAGGAAGCTAACTCCTCCATGCTTACAGAGGGTGCCTCATCGGTAGCAATAGTCCTTGCCCTATCCAGAAATATCTTCGCTATTTTATATTTTAATTGTAACGGTAACTTACTTGAATATGCAATGCAAGTTGCTGCTAAATGCAGGTTGTAACAGTTGCGGTTAGCACAGTTGTAGCTGCTGCTTGCTGCAGGTGTAACTATGACGGGAGTAGATAATAATAAATGCTGGCTGCAACAGTTGGAATTAGCGTAGGTGCTCTAGCTGACGGTTGCTGTAGGCGTAACTATTGCTGGTACAAGTAGCGCTGGTAGTAAAGTTCTGAACGCAGTCAAGACACGACGTAGAATATCGGTGTAGAGTTAAAATGCCTCAATATATATAGTAGTACCATCCAGACATGTCACGATATTTTTGTCTTCTTAATGGAATTTAAAATATGTCAACTGATTGTTATTTTGAGCATCCCCTTAATGGACTTTAAAATACGTCATATGATTGTTATCTTCTAATCCCCTTAACCCATTTATGCCTCACGTTCCATTATTTGAACGGATGTGACGTGCGAGTTATATATATCCTACTTCTTAATGTCATCGCCCAGTCTGACTTTTTCATACATGTCAGCTTCTTGAGGGTACATGTTATCACGTGGTGTACAGAGCTAGTCACTGCTGCAGATCCTCTCGTGCTGGGAGCTTGTTAAATAAAGTAATGTGAACTTTCGATAAATTTTTGAAAACCCATCCACTGACAGGTAAATACTTTACTGCATTACATCCTATACTAATAATTTTTTTCTATTAATTCTCTACTAGTGCTATTGTTCTGTAAAAAGAAAATAGCGAAATTATTATTGTATTAGTTATGGGCTTGACATTTCCATTTTTGGAACACTAGGCAAAACCACTACCACTAGGAGTAATAATATATTTTCCCTTTTTAGTTGAAATAATTTTACAAGCATCAAGATGCCTCGAACTCTAAGTTTGCATGAAATAACTGACCTGTTAGAGATAGATGACAGCATGCAAGCCAGTGCTGTATTGTACGCAAATGGATAAAAGCTGACCTAACTGCACAGCCCGTAGTAGGTTGAGTTACAGATCCACCAAACGATTTCTTCACCGAAATGAGAACTCCTACATAAATTCTCCATCGTTTCCTTGATGACGAGGTCGTTGAACTCGTCACGTACTCCAACTTATACGCTACAAGTAAGGGTGTAAATCTTGGCTTGACCAGCTCCAAATGCAAATGTTTTCCGGAAATTATTTTTTCTGAGTCATTACGTCTCAGTTCCTAGAAGGCACATGTTCGGGGAACTAAGAACATATGCTCATAATGTATTCGTTAGAGCTGCCATGAGACGTGACTGCTTTGAAACTATATTTCCTAATTTGCATGTCGCTGACAATGCAAATTTGGACCCAATGGACACATTTTCCAAGTTGCGACTTCTCATAAACAAACTCAATGAGAGTTGTGTGAAATTTGCTCCAAATGAAACATTTCAGCATTGATGAGTCCATGGTTCCTTATTTTGGTCGTCACGGGTGCAAACAATATATTCCGAGAAAGCCCATTCCATTTTCTTTGGTGTGGAGCAACACGTCTGGGCTACATTAGCTGGTTTCAGCCGTATCAGGGTAAAAATCCAAATACTAAACATGAGGAATACGGCGTCGGTTCAACAATTGTCCTTAAGTTTAGTGAGGCACTTACAGAGGAATACCCTGGACAATACCATTTTGTATTCGATAACTTTTCACCAGAATTGCACTTCTTGATAAGCTCAGTTCAATGGGACATCACGCATCAGGTACAGTGAGAAAGGGTCGTATTGACAAGACTGCATTAGAATCAGATGTAGCTCTAAAAACAGAGGCACATTCTATTATCGAATTGATGGAAAAGGCAATATTATTTGCAGATGGAATTATTAGAGTGCTGTCACTGCTGCCTCATCTGGTGCTGGTATCGATCCCCTGTGTTTTATCAATTGTTATTCCCAGAAACTCAAAAACAAAATCCTAGTTCAGCAGCCAAACATGAAAGTGTATAACCATTTCATGGGAGGCGTAGACATAGCTGATTAAAAAACTGATAAGTATCAGGCATCAAACCGTGGAAAAAAATGGTATTTCAGCCCTCTTTTGTTCTGTTTCGAATTAGTATTACAAAATGCTTGGCAACTACATAAAACATATAAGAAGCTAATAGATTTTCTCGAGTTTCGTCGACGTGTGGTATGCCATTATTTGGATACCCATGGTCATATTCCAGAACCTGGTCGAAGAGGAAGACCTTCTCAGAAGCGTAACATTGACTCACGTTATGATGGCATGAATCATGTGATAGTCAAACAGGGAAAGAAAACGCGGTGTGATGAATGTCATAATAACATCACTTTTGGATTGAGAATGTGATGTTGCCTTACATGTAAGCGTTCTGTTCAATATCACAATGAATAGCAGTAGTCAACATCTCCTGAGAGAAAATACATGTTTTTATACATTATGTAAATGTAGCAGTGGTTTTGCCTAGTGTTCCATTTTTGGAACGCCACATAAATCAACATTGAAATATAATAAAATTTTTTATCTTCAATTTCTTGTTCCTTGAATTTTTCTAAGTAACATGTATGAATAAGATGAAAAAAAATCAAAATTTTAACCTCCGAGATAGATGGGTTAATGGCTTTTTCCTAGAATCGTCATCTGATTTTATCTCACTTGCATTCCTGCTGGCGCAAACAAGTTCAAAAACGTCCAAAAGTGGTAAGCTAATGAGTTTGGCATGGGCTATACACATTTTCCCATTAGATTAATGGCTGGCTTGAAGGGTCAACAGGCAGTTTTTATTACGCTAATGTGTTTGCCCTGGGGTTCAACAAACCGTAACCATTACACAAATGAGTTTGGCCTGAGGGGTAAACATAGTGCATCTGAGTACGCAGGTTATGGCTCGTCACTCAGTTAGTTACTAGCCAGCTCTCCAGCTATCTGCGCGAGGTTTAACTTAGCTAGGGAACTTGTAAACATACCACACCTACTGTCGCCACCGAGCAGTATGAAACTACAACCTTTAAACTAAAAAAGGTAAGTTGATCGCCGTAAAACATTTAAATATTGACTTTTGCCCTTAATGGATGTAAATCAACTGGCATCTGCTGGATTTTTTTCACAAACTGGGGTGATGCGGTTCCTTGTGCGTTTTGTGGAGTGGAAGTTGGGCATTGGGTTGAAGGTGATGATGCATTTAAGGACCATCAGCGTAGGAGTCCATCTGGCGGGTTTTTAAGGGGTTGTTTGTAGGAAACATTCCTGCTGCAGCTGAAACATCTCAACAACCTAGCAGTAGCTATGACGTGTGGGGCAAAATATGGAGGATACAGATAAACCTCGCGTCCAGAGCGTTGTAGGTATATATTTATTTTATTCTTTGTTTCCTCCTATGTATAATTTTAGCAGTACACTAATATTTATTGTCTTTTGCAGCTACAAGTTTCAGACAACAGAATACATTACGGCGGGATGGCCCTATGTATCCGTATTATTTATCATATCACGTCCGGATGCAGTCACTTTTACATGGCCTCCTTTATCCAATCAAAAACTTAACGATCTAAGTGCTGATGGATTCTTTTATACAGGTGAGTTACTTTATAGTTAAAACCCAGTTTAATACGAATAACTATTATTTTCTCGACAACCAACTAATATAAAACTGTTTTTTGTTACAGGAAAGCAAGATCATACAGTATGTTTTATTATGGTGTTGCTCTAAAGGACTGAATATTAACTGATTCTGTTTGTGAGGAGCATGCACGATGGAGTCTTAACTGTATTTATATATATATGTAAAAAGACCCAACGTTTGTATTTCACAGTGCTCCTCGAACAAACTAATGCACGGTGTGTGTGCTTGTTCTAACCTGCTTATCCTTCGGGGCAAAACACTAGGTCCGCTTACACAGTTTACCAACAACAAATTCGGTCAAAGTGTTAATGTTCTAACCTGTCCGCTCTCGCAGTTTAGCAACAAGTCTCTGTGTGGTTGGTGGTATCCAGTTCTACGCATAATGGATTTTCTAGGATTCACCGATGTTTCATTTCCGCCTAGCTCAAGCATTGAGCAGTTGTGTAAGGACTTAAATACTATCGTAGGGCAAGGAATTTGGTACGAAACATTTCAGGTTCAAAATACAAAGTGGTTATGGGTGGTGAAAGAAATTCTTACGTCCCTTAACAGTGACAGTGTGTTTCAATCGGGCTTAATCGAAGTTATGTAGTTGGAATCTTTCACTCAGTGAAACTGATTCATCTCTCTTTGTTATGCTATGAAAATATAAATTACGCACAATATATTTAAAAATGTATTATAGGAAAAGAGTGCACTTTTAAGTTAGTTGCAGAACACAATTTTCTGTTAAAATCTGGTAGTGACAGTTTAAATATCATTTGAAGCAAGACTAATACATGGACAGCTCCCGTCCGAACTAATATTTGCCCAATATGTGCTAAAAGAATGAGTTTATCGTCTCTAGTTTACGGTGTTGTGTGCGTAAAAAAATGACATATCACGAATGACGTGTTAACATTAAGAAATTAGTGCAAATTTTTTGTTTGATTTGGATTTAGATAGACCCGGACGTTTAGCTAACTGTAAATTTTACACCAGTTTCTGTTTCCGACATCCTTCAACAGACATATTTCCCACCGGAATACTGTTCTGTAGTAAACGTTCTCACAATTCGTTATGGAACAATCAGTGCCAATGTAAATTATGTGTTAAAACAGGTCCTGCATGTTTAAAATTATTTGTGTTAATAAGTTAGGAATTTTACCTTGTAGGTACCATAAATAAAAACTGTGAGATTAAAACCAATTATGTTTTAGGTATACTGTGTGCAGTAAATACCGCGACAACTTCATTTGTGTAAGTGTACAAGTAAAATAAACCTAAAATGTGTGTATGTGCAAAATGTAAAATTGTGTTTGTTTATTTATTTTCCTTATTACTTGGTATAGGTTCCTTAAAGAAGAGATGGTTGAAGCAGCACAATTCGAACCTACAATCGTTCAATTATGAGTCTGACATCTCACCGCTTCGATCACCTCTTTCTTGCGTCATATAAAGTGGTAGCCATTTTGTAAAATGGCGGTCTTATGAAAATAGGAAATGTTTAAGTTAGGTTAGCATTAATTTAAATTAAGCGCTTGTCCGCCATATTGTAAAATGGCTACCTTATTCAAATGACAACTGTTTAATTTAGGTTAGCATTAATTTAAAAATGGCGCTCGTGTCCGCTATATTGTTTCAAAATCAAAATGGCGCATTTGTTTATATCATGTGATCATAACAAGGTCAATGATGTGTTTCTAAATAATAACAAGTTAAAGTTACTTTTAACCCGGCGCCAAGCCGTCTAAGACTTTATTTATATCGTGTGATCATAACAAGGTTTCAAAATAATAAATAGTTAAAGTTATGTTTAAAATTGCCGTTCTAGCCCCAAATATTCACAATTGCGGTGGCGCTAAGCCGTGTGGGACTTTCCTTATATCACGTGACAATAACGAGGTCAATGTAGGGTTTTAAGTTAGTTAGGTTTAGCCCGGCGCCAAGCCATCTCGGACTTTGTTTACGTCGTGTGACAATAACAAGGTCACAGGTTTCAAAATGATAATTTAAATTTAGATTTAGCCCGTAGCCAAGCTGTCTGCTGTCTTTTGTTTACATCACGTGACCACATGGGGAAGGGGAGGGGAGGGTTAGGTTTCAAAATAATAAGTTAAAGTTAGGATTAGCTCGTCGCCAAGCTCTCTGGTACTTTGTTGACATCACGTGACCGCCTGGCGGCAGGGAAGGGAGGAGAGGGTTAGGTTTGTTTACGTGTGACGTCACAGAGGTCAATGAACTTCCCAATGTGACTCCCTTACTACTGAGTTATAAATGTTATGTAAATAACGAACAGGAAGGGTGTTCATGTTGAAAATGAGGTAGTACTAAATTCTGGAACTGCTTTTTCAGAACTTCTTGTCAATCATATGACTTTCCCGTAGCGTGTAAATTCTTGAGGACTGTGTCTTATGAATAATATCGCTTACATTAACAAGTACCTTTTCCACTGTCAGAAACTTAAATACTACAGTTATACAAACGCTATGAAAGCGGTATTTTTCTTTCTTTTCGGATACTAGAGAAATACATAATCGAACTGTTAGAAACAGTCAATTTCCGAAAAGTTATGAGTATTGATATGTGACCGTGGGAAAATCCTTGTTAGTGTAAGTGGTGCCACCACGTTTTACCTTCTCAGAGGAGCAGGAGCGTAGAAAACCGTTCCTCCCCACCCCCTTTTGCGGCTATATAATTGGGCCCCTGTAATTTTTAGCGAGGTTACTCTTGCACCTCAGAACGGAGTACCAAGACACTTTCTTCATTCTGAAGAACGGTATCCAGTCTGAAGGAACCCTCAATCAATTTTAGGGTTTTATACCTTTGGGGCCCAATACCCCACGGAGTCAGCGAGGGGCTAATATACACCTGAGAAGAGAACGTAGTGATCGGGATAATTGGAATAATAATTGCCGCTTGCGAATATGATGAACTTAACAGTGGTGTCGAAGATTCAGGTCGTTGGGATGTTAACGCCGTGTCGGCTGCTGTATAACTACCGACGTTTCAGAGAAGCGTAATATCTCCCACACTTCTGATCTGCTTGACCATAAAGAGAGGGGGAAGCAGTGCGCTTCAACGAAACGTAAGTAGCCATTTACTAGTCGACACGACGTAACCTGTCAAAGACTTGTATCATCTAATGTCTTCCTCTTTCATATGGCTGGTAGACATTTTCTCTGACTTGGAACGGAAAATTATGAAACACATATAGACTTTTAATCGGGTTTCCTAACCGAAATAGGTGTTGTGGAAAATAGAGGAGAGGGAAGAATACAATTAAACTGGATTTTAGTGAAATGGGTTGTAATGATGTAATGATCGGAAGTACGAGTAGATGAACTAGGTCAGAAACTTGCCCAGTAGCAGACGTTGGTTTTAAGAGTACTGATGCTTCAGGTTACGCTATCGAAAATGGGATTGTGAGCTAAAGTGTAAAATTATAAGTTTGTATGTGGAGACGGAAAATGTTAATGGTATTTAGGTACGGAAATTTCCTAGTAGTCCGTCACGTGAAAGACGGAGGAGGCAATATGAAGATGCTGCTGGATGGAGCTTGTAGATAAAGACTGCGAGGGGCAGAGGCGGATAGACCTGAAATAGTTTCGTGTCCAAAGGCAGGTTGTGTGCCTTAATATAAAATATTTTTCCTTTTATCACTGAGAGATGTTTACATTGTTTTTGTAATTCGATCCCTATATATAAAATCGCGGTATTCTGGTATTTGTCGCTAGAATGCTACTGTCAGTTTTTCCGTCGTTTGTACGACTACTGTGCAGTGTGCACATTTGATATTTTAATGTGTGGGTACGCAATCCATCTGATAGACTTAACACCATACGCCGTGAAACCTAGCAGTGTGGTTTTAAAGACAATAGAAAATGACAGTATTGGTTAGGTAAACACCCAAGTGACGAATGTAGCCGTGTTGTTTCCTGTTACGTGGAATTTTTTTCAGTTAGGTTGTTTAAGTATGGTTGTTATCTGCTTGTAAGTTACAGAGAACATCAGACCATAACAACTAGCAGAACTTATCAGCACATGTATACTACAGTTTAGTGCAGATAACTTAAGAATATGGTTGCGATGGAAACGTAAGTTCCATTGGTGCATTGTATCTGAGCCTACGCTCTACATGACAAACAGTAACTGTAGGAGGCCATAGACTGTAATGCCTGTCAGGGATATGATCAAAGCAGGAAAGCTCTGATAGACTGTTATTTGTAGTGTCGGTTTCAGGCTGACGGCATGGTCCTCACCGTTGGGGGGTGCAGATGTGTTGGTTGTGTTTAAGGTTTTGTGTCGGACTTTTTGTATTTAATGCTACATAGAAAATGTAAACGAATCCTGAGATATGTGCGTTGCCAGTTGAAAACTGCGCCTAGGTAGGGCACCAAAATTCATTTTTGAAGTGGGCAAAAAAAACTGCTTAAACCGGACGAGCTTAATCAATACATGTTCTGCAATACCTTCTTGCCTTTCTTGTAAAGTGTGGCTGGTATTTTCTTTATATTTACGAGGTGACGCAGCATAACCTCCCCCAAGACTTGAATCGTCAAAGTTGAGCATGATAAACAGTCTTCTCCGTTATGTTTTCTATATGACTTTATATAGCTCAATTGTTGGTTATGTATCGTCGGATTCGGCAGAAAAACTGCTGCATTGAAATCGCTGGGTACGTTTGTGATGCCCACAATAAACAACAGTTATTTCCTCGAAATGCATTAACCGATCGGCTTTTCTAGCAGACAAGCAAAATGTTCTCTGTCAAGCAGGACTGAATCTTGTTAGATTCATATTAGAATTCAAACAGTCAAAGACGCATTGTTCTCATAGTAAGCTGTTACTTTCTAACGCATAGTTTATAGTGTGAAAAGTCATGAATATTTTCATGGCAGGACATACTTTTTCTCAAATGTGAAATATATCCCGACTAAAGATGTCAGTTCTCTTAAGCGTGATATATTTTTCGTAGCATCGCAGACTGTAAGATAATTACAAGAATTAATTAAAATTTTGTCTTTTGTTTTGTATGGATGTGAAACCGTCTGTGACATTGAGGGAGGCACGTAGGCTAAGGGTGTTAGAGAATAGGGTGCTGAGGAAGATATTTCTGTCGAAGAGGAACGAGGTAACGGGAGTGGAGAAGACTGCATAATGAGGGGCTTCATGACCTGTACTTACCCCTACCAAATATTATTTGGGTGATCAGATCGTTAGATGATATGGGCGGGGCATTTGGCACGTATGGAGGAGAGGAGAGGTGCATACGGGGTTTTGGTGGGGAAGTCTTAAGGACAGAGACCGCACAGAAGACCTAGGCTTAGGTACTAGGATAATACTAAAAATGGATCTTCAGGAAATGGGATGGGAGGCATGGATTTGATTAGTCTGACTCAAGACAGGAACAGGTGGCAGGCTGTTGTGAATACGGTAATGAACCTCCGGGTTCCACAAAATGCGGGGAAATACTTGACTAGTTGAGGACCTATTAGCTTCTGTAGGAAGACTCTGCTGCACGGAGTTAGTTTCAAGAAATGATGTTTTTTTACTACTGGTCCACAGATGTAGTGGATAAGAGTGAAGCTGCAGTCGCGGACCGAAGCTGTGACACTTGCTGGCTAGTCCAGACTGTCGCACACCTCACGTGTGGAGAGTGATTGACTACGAAACGTCGGGATAGCAGAACTGTAGGAAAAACCGAAGTACGGTACTTAATTGGAGATACGCCTTTCAAATTGCTACACTCTTTGCCATCAGTCGCACATCAGCTGCACTACCCCAAAAAGAAGTTAATTGCTATTTGTGATCATCTTGACTGAAAATTTAGCGTAGTGCTTTATTTCGACGTATGTGGTTGAATAGAGAATTTTTTAATGCGGTAAGCTCTGCGAAGCGGACTGCGTCGTCGGTTGTTACGTAGCCAAGATTTCGTGCGCTACAAGGCGAATAGTCCGGTGATAAAAAATACCATTTTATCCCGGAGAAAGTATCACTTATGAGTGTAAACTTCTTAGGTTTTACACTGTGCGATTAACGAGTGTGGGATTATTTGCATCAGTCTAAACAGCTAATTTCATGGTGCAGGGTTTTCTTGAGAAGCGATTGGACCGAACAGGTTGCTGTCGTGATAGTGCTCCCGAGTTATGTTCGGCAGGTACGCGGTTGGAACTTTGCTCGGGATACTGGTTATCCTTACTGTCCTCACTTCTTTCAGACATGCCTAGAATCCGCTACGGCCACTTCCACCAAAATCCTGTCCCGTTCCGTCATTCATTCATCCCTTGTTCTAACATTCGACGCAGTATAATGACGTCATAAAATAAATCACAAGAAAAATTAAGAATTGATAATACACAACCAATGAAGAAATACACAGTTTTATGAAAGCCTGAAGTTCTTTATCATGCTCGCAAAAGCCAGTGATTTAACTTTATTATTAGCCAGCTAAATCCATTCAGCACCTCATTTCACTTATCTAAAAGATATCTTAATAGTTGTTCCCCTTCTACGTCAGGTCTCCCAGCAGTTACCATTTTTTAATATTTTGCGACAAAAATTGTTTACTCATCGTACGTTTCCACCTGTTCATATATTGTGCCGTTTTCATCTTCCTTTAAATCGCCCCGACGACGCTGGTTGAAATGTGTCAGGTATTAAATTCCGTGAGTTAAATTTGAAAGTTAAATTATTAGCGCCTTTATTTTGAATTAGGAGGTCTTGGGACCTTTGGTTTACAATCCGCGATCAGATGAACGTCACTGCGTTGCACTAAAGAACTCCAAAATGAGGGAAATAATACGTATATTTGCTGTGCCAGCAGAAACATCTAGTTGACCGAGGTTGTAGGCAAGAATTAAATGTTTCACGCGTTGGAGGTTGGAACGCGACGTAATTAGTTGTGCTTTACAAACTCATGAATTCCGTCACAACGCGCCGTTCTAGAAATGAGTCTCTCCAAATTAAACTGCTCTGCGGGTGAACTGGTCACAGTGCTGTAGTAGTTACCGATTGCTCTGTAGGTCTCAGTGTTAAGGCGGTTCCCACACGAAGCTAACAGCGTTGCAGCGTGGGATTGCGCTCGCACCGAGGCTCACGTGTGGACGAGACGGTGCGCATTCGACCTCTGTTGCTGTTGGAAAGTATCGGTTTGGCATGTGGCTAGATAAGATAGCAGTTGTGAAACTGCGAAACGCGCTGGGCAACACGTCAACATTTTATCCACTGGCTTAATATAACACCCTTGGTTGATCGCTAAAAAACCGACAGCAGCGTAGAAAGAACGCGCCCAAAATGGAAGGGGATCGAACGTCACAGTACGAATGTCGTAACGAGCGCGTTCTGTACAGGATGGCCACAATGTCTTGTTACACGGTAGAAATGGCAGCAGCATCTAATTTGGTTTTCTTCAGCCACGCAGGGGAACGGACCCTTGAGTTTTAAAGTTGTCCGTTCCGTCTCTTGGCATAACGAACGAATACATGGAACCATGAGTGATTTGAGCAAACACCACTGAAAAAGGGATTGTTGTCAGTGTCTGGACGTAAGAATCACCACAAACAGGGGAGAAAATAAACCAGGTGCGTGACGAATTCCAGCAACCATTCGGCCAAGAAGCCCCTCCAAAACAGCCGTTCCTGCGATGGGAGCAACCCAAAAACTGTAAGGTTATCAACCAAGGACAGCAGTGCGAACTGGTCGAGGACTCTGTTGTCAGATCAACACTGCAGTCGACACGTACACGATGTTGCAGATTTATTCTATTTCATGTGAATGACGGAGCTCAAACAAATCCACTGGTCATTTAAGGCTTGTGTCTTATGTTGTAAAATGTGGTAACAGGGTGAAAGAATACTGCAGTTGTATCGGCAGAAATTTGTACCACCACTGTAAACATTTCTGCAAGTGGTTAGCAAGAAATTGTGGCCAACATATAGTACGTTATGGCCGAATGCTTTTGTGTGGAACTGACCTTGGTCTATCGCTGTCGCTGTGTGTTCTAAGGTCAGTCATTCTGCCCTCAGGATGTTGAGGATGTTCAGTGTATGAATTTTTTCAACTAACTGCGTAGTGCAAGGTCTACAAGAATTCATACTTCCTTATCTGATCAAGAAATTCCCCTAAAGTGTCCCGTTTTATGCTGTGTGAGTTATCTTGTGAAAGGCACTGCCGAACAGAAACGAGGCTGCGAGATTTGAGGTTCTCAGAGTGGTGCTGAGAATATCTGAGTCTTCTGGGATGTTATGCCATGTCGGCTGGTAAATGATTATCGACGGTTCGGTGGAGCGTACTGACCCCATCTGCAGGGTCCTGACAATTGTACTGTTTTAGGACTGCTGGTACCTGAAGATGGAATTAGTATTAGGGCAGTTGTTACCTGAAGATAGAGTTAGTATTAGGGCAGTTGTTACCTGAAGATGGAGTTAGTAATTAGGACAGTTGTTACCTGAAAATAGAGTTAGTATTTGGGACAGTTGTTACCTGAAAATGGAGTTAGTATTTAGGACAGTAGTTACCTGAAGATGGAGTTAGTAATTAGGACAGTTGTTACCCGAAGATGGAGTTAGTATTTAGGACAGTTGTTACCCGAAGATGGAGTTAGTATTTAGGACAGTTCTTACCCGAAGATAGAGTTAGTATTTAGGACAGTTGTTACCTGAAGATGGAAGTAATATTTAGGACAGTAGTTACCTGAAGATGGAGTTAGTATTTAAGACAGTTGTTACCCGAATATGGAGTTAGTATTTAGGACAGTTGTTACCTGAAAATGGAGTTAGTATTTAGGACAGTTGTTACCTGAAGATGGAGTTAGTATTTAGGACAGTTGTTAATTGAAGATGGAGTTAGTATTTAGGACAGTTGTTACCCGAATATGGAGTTAGTATTTAAGACAGTTGTTACCTGAAGATGGAGTTAGTATTTAGGACAGTTGTTACCTGAAGATGGAAGTAATATTTAGGACAGTAGTTACCTGAAGATGGAGTTAGTATTTAAGACAGTTGTTACCCGAAGATGGA
>Ga0268261_10000429_pt1 | contig 26179 bp, 14 predicted proteins | sample TergutNc150P1_FD_190353 | JGI IMG/M metagenome (GOLD analysis project Ga0268261, IMG submission 190353) | Nasutitermes corniger P1 segment gut microbial community from laboratory colony in Florida, USA - Nc150 P1 (SPAdes) (version 2) | ecosystem: Host-associated > Arthropoda: Insects >... | reverse complement strand
AATAGGTGCTCCATATATATATGACATTAGTAGCCTAAGGGTTAATGATTTAACCCTTATCCTGCTAACGTGGAGAAAATGGTGAGCTAATAATGCCAGCAAATAGCAGATGGGATTTAATTCGGGGTTTAAAGGGTTAATGATGAATATTCAGATTACATAAATGCAAGGAATTTCTTGACTTGCTGAGTTTTTGTTAGCTTCTAAAGAAGGACTGTGCTGTGTTGGGTTAGTTATAAAGGAACTGTTGTACAAAGAGTAGATAGTCCTGTCAGCCTTAGAAAGCGAGAGCTGCTTTGATGCAGTCAGAGTGCAGAGACTGAACATCTGTGTTCTGTACGTGTTCTGTATACAGTGAACAAGTTTTGTTGTGATAATATCAAGCAGAGAAAGAGTCTCACAGCTGGATTAAGATCTACAAACTGAATCTGTTGAATGTCCAGCAGTCCAATTTGAAGGTAAATAATAATGATTGTAAATCCCCCCCCCAGCCTGTTGTACAGTTCTACACAACATTATTCTACAGTCATTAACACCTTTCACCACTGAAACCACTTGACAGACATTCCATGCAACTGAGGAATTGTGTGCACAGTGTAACAGTTGCGGTGCACTTACGTATTTTTGTTTAAGTAACTGTACTGACTGGAAGAGTTTGTTTTGCACAAAATGTGTGTTTCATTTTGTAACTACAAGTTTTGTTGCAAACATTTTGTGGTCTGATGAATATTTAGTGAGTGACATAAATTAAACTGAGTTGCATGAAAATTATGTGCGCTGGTCGGCGTGTAAAGTATCGGTTATTGTGCGTAGGTCGGCGTGTAAAGTATCGGTTGTTGTTGCCTGATTTTAAGGAAATTTTGAAAGTTGTGATGAATTTTAACCCCCCAGTATCAAATTTAATTAAAATCTGTCCAGCAGTTCTTGAATCATTCCACATTTATACAGCAGTAGGTGAATAGAGCGGTCGCGTAGAGCGGTAGGTGAACAGAGCAGTTGTATACAGCAGTAGGTGAACAGAGCGGTCGTGTACAGTGGTAGGTGAACAGAACGGTTGTATGCAGCAGTAGGTGAACAGGGCGGTCACGTACAGCGGTAGGTGAACAGAGCGGTTGTATACAGCAGTAGGTGAACAGAGCGGTCGCGTACAGCGGTAGGTGAACAGAGCAGTCGCGTACAGCGGTAGGTGAACAGAGCGGTTGTATACAGCAGTAGGTGAACAGAGCGGTCGCGTACATAATCTGCGGCAATACAGACATATCTGAAAGGAAATACAGGGCCTTTTCTTCTGAGGTTCAGGTCCAACTGCAATATGGTTGCCTGCCTAAGAGAAATTTGTAGTCTTGTTTCAAAGTAAAGTTCTGTGTGCTTGGCTTGTGCCACTATTTGTGTGTGATGTGTTTCAGCTGGCAGGAGAACTGGATGCTGCACAGGTATCAGCGAAGGATTAAGACCAGAAAGTGTCCTTGCTGGAGCATAGCATTGTGGCTAACAGAGACACATTATTGTGTGGAGTACAGGAACGACAAGAAAAGGAAATGATCGGTCTCAGGAACCAGATATAATCCGTTACAGCAAAACTTAGTGCCAAGGTATGCTGCAGGGCAACATTAAGTTTTGGTTTTCATGTTAATGCTTAAATCTTGGGAGACAACAGCAGGAATCATAAATTTATGATTATGTCAGTTAGTGATCTGTCAAATTTGGTGGACCCTTGCTACCCTTCAGGTCACAGCCTTTTGTCTTTCTGTCTGTGATCCAGAAGTGTATTTATTAGTACATACAAAACTATAATTTTACCTGTTGTTTTGCATGAGTGTGAAACTTGGTCTTTTAAAGGGAGGAACAATGATTGAAAGTGTCTGAGAATGAGTTGCTGAAGAAAATATTTGTACCTAAGTTTCAGAGAGTGGGAGGAGCACAAAGAAAACTGCATAACAAAGAGCTCAGTAATTCAGTTGTATAGGAACCTGAAGGGGGACATTTGAAGATGCAGTTGTAGTTGAGATAATAATATTAAAATGGATCATAAGTAAATAGGGTATGAGAATGTCTGATGAATTCAGCTGGCTTAGGATAGGTTGCATGAGCACAGTAATGAGCCTCTGGGTTCTGTAAAGGACAATTTTTTGAGCAGCAGTCTGCCATAGGGTACAGCAGTGTAACTGAATTTTGTATGAAGAACTTTCAAGACCTGCTTTACAGTGTAGTTTACATGTTCTTCATTAATCTTTGATTTATGGTATCTTATCAGATACAGATATATATATTTTGCCTACGAGGGATTACATTCATCAAAGGAGAGTGACATAGGATAATATTTATGTTCTTTGGAATTTCTGTATATTCTGTGCTTTGGTAGTGCATGTGGGATGGATGGTGAGTTGTGAATGTTGTGTGGAAGGTGTAATTGTTGTTCTTTTGATAGGATACTGAATGGGATGGATTGAGACAATGTCTGACTGACTTGGATTAAACCCATGAAGCTGTTCTGGTACAGAAGACAGACAGACAGACAGACACCATTAACCAGCTGACAGTAAACTGAGAAGAGAGCCAGCAGCAATGTCAGGAATTGATGATGAATGTAGATAATGGACAGACCATTGCAGAGAGAGACAGAGCGACTGGAGAAATATGTACATCAACTGGAAGTGAGTTATTGTTGTGTTGATTGGTGAGTGAATGGATAGATGGATGAGATTATGTGCAGCATGTGATACAGTCAAAAAGTAATTTATTTTTCAGATTAAGATATTTGTTACTGAAATCACGGTACATAAACACTGTGCAATATTCACTCCATGTGTACATAATTTACTGTCTATATATAAGATATAAAACTTAGGATATATTTCAAGAACCATTTTTAGAGTTGTGTTTTGTCTTACTGCTATGATTTTTTCTGCAGCACATTTTTTTTACAGGTTGATGTTGGTTTAAGAAATGAATTTTACCTTTTTGAGACCAGCCAGAAGGCATGCAGAGCAAACTGATGGCAGTGAGGGAGTGGGAGAGAATTTCACTGTCTTTTCCAGTAAAGAGGTTTATGAGTAAAACAAAACACAAACAGGCAGTGTATATAGTACAGCTGTTTTACATGAACTGCACACAGTAACCCTTTTTCAGTGAATTTTATTTCTAAAGTCAAAGATTATAATTTTTCAACCTTAGCATATGGCCTTTTAAATGCCATGTTTTCTGCTGTGTCCAGAGCACTGTTTGCTCTAAATGCCATGTTTTCTGCTGTGTCCAGAGCACTGTTTGCTCTAAATGCCATGTTTTCTGCTGTGTCCAGAGCATTGTTTGCTCTAAATGCCATGTTTTCTGCTGTGTCCAGAGCACTGTTTGCTCTAAATGCCATGTTTTCTGCTGTGTCCAGAGCATTGTTTACTCTAAATACCATGTTTTCTGCTGTGTCCAGAGCACTGTTTGCTCTAAATGCCATGTTTTCTGCTGTGTCCAGAGCACTGTTTGCTCTAAATGCCATGTTTTCTGCTCTGTCCAGAGCATTGTTTGCTCTAAATGCCATGTTTTCTGCTGTGTCCAGAGCACTGTTTGCTCTAAATGCCATGTTTTCTGCTGTGTCCAGAGCACTGTTTACTCTAAATACCATGTTTTCTGCTGTGTCCAGAGCACTGTTTGCTCTAAATGCCATGTTTTCTGCTCTGTCCAGAGCACTGTTTGCTCTAAATGCCATGTTTTCTGCTCTGTCCAGAGCACTGTTTGCTCTAAATGCCATGTTTTCTGCTGTGTCCAGAGCACTGTTTGCTCTAAATGCCATGTTTTCTGTTGTGTCCAGAGCACTGTTTGCTCTAAATGCCATGTTTTCTGCTGTGTCCAGAGCACTGTTTGCTCTAAATGCCCACTGCAACACAGTGTTTTCCCATTCAGACAAAAAGATTGTGCATTTAATGAGATGTTGGTCTGTTTGTTAAAGGTTAAATTCCTATTAAGCTGCCGCCATGTGGTGTATCTAAAATTTACTGTTATCAGTAGACCGTATGCTATCAACATCTGGTAGATTTGTGTAACTTAGTGAAATGAAATGTGATAAATGTGGATTAAAATGTAAATGTGAGGGAACACTGTGCTGGTGTAACCTCATGTTGCTGATAAACAAGCAGTTGATGGTGCGGTGTGTTGATTTATACTGGGAATGTGATGTTGTGCACACACACACACACACACACACACACACACACATATTCTGTGTGTGTGTGTGTGTGTGTGTGTGTGTGTGTGTGTGTGGCAAGTAATGAACAGAACTTTAATGTCAAGATTCCAGTATTGCTGTTATATTAGAGTCAGTGTAATGTAATGTGTGGCAGGATGATTTGGGGAACATTGGTACAGACTGGACTGTGGCAATACACAGCAACATTGTGATGCATGTCTTTTTATCACATAAGTTCTCAGATGATTTAGATGTAGATGTATTGGGAGGATGATATAAAATCAGCATATGTGGAATGGATTAAGCTGGCTTGGACAAGGTACATTGTTTGGCTTTTGTAAACATTACAATCTTCTGATGTATGTGAGAGCAGGCAATATTGTGGGTGTTTATTGTAAGTAAGACAGCACAGTGAATGCAGTTAGTTATGGCAGTAATACATTGTGATGTGTGTTAGGGTGGTAATGGGAGTTGTTAATTGTAGACTGGATTGTAAACAGTTTGTACTGTGATACTGTTCATTAGCAAAGTTCACTTTACGTTCATTTTTTTGTGTCGAATGTACTTTAATCTTGCCATAAGACAGTGCAGGATAAACTGAATCACATGATATTCTGTGAACATTATAGTACAGTTGCTTTTGATGTTTGTTTTATAATGATAGCATATCTCAATACTGTAAGCTGTATTTAATTAGTAAACATGTCACTCTAAGCTGCTTATATCTGCCCACTACTGTCTATCATTGCGATAATTAGTACAGCTATGTGTCAACAAAGTGTCACTGCACAGTGCAAATTCCAAAATGACTCACACAAAATGCTGCTATTTTAATGTACCGCTCTATCTGACATCACAACTGTCCCTGACAACAGCAGCAGTATGTACATTAAGAGCTGTTACAGCTAGTTCATCCTTCATCTTGGGGCCTTGTCGTTGTTGGTTGTCAGCTACACGCCCAGACTGCTTTACCCCAAGACCAATTGAATTGAATTGTTTGTGGATTCCAGTTTCTATTTGCATGTTTTTGACTAGAGAAAAGCCTCTTACCTTTGTTTGATATCGAACTACGTTTCCTCGCTGTTCCAGCCTGTAGCTAGGTTACTGTATTAAGGTTGCCACAGTTGAACAGCAGCAATGGACGGACCACCTTGATATTTCAAATACTGTTGATAGCGCAGGCGAGTTCAGGGTGGCGGCAGCAGCAACTGCTGACAGGTTGTTTTGCTTAGGTGTTTGAATTTAGTACTTCAAAACCCCAGTGAAAAAATTGGCTAAAAAATTTACTGTACCGGTTTTCTTAGAAATTACTTCTCATAAAACTTTAGAGCTTCAAGGGAAAAAAAAGTGGTGGATTTGCTATCGATGAAATTTCTAAGGGCTCTGCGAATGAACGGGTGGACCATTCATGGTACCTTGCATTCTGTTGCAGACTGCTGGCACTGTACAAACTGTTCTGACTGTTATTTGTATGTTCTGATTCTACGTCTGTGTTTACGTCTTGTTCTGTAATTATGTGCAACTGGCACGGAGTGTCAAATGAAAAGCTTGCAGTCATGCAAGCCCACTGAGGATTAAATTTCAGTTTCTGTTGTAACATGATGAAAGATGTTAAATACAGAATTTTGTGCCTGAAAATATGGCGGTAACTCTTGAGGTCCTCAGAAACAGCCATATTGTATACGTGCAGCATTACTTGACTGTCATCTTTGAAGAAATACCTTAAGGGAATCTTAGATGAAAAACATTATGCTGCTGTTTGTCTGTTTTGTTCACTAATTTATCTTGATGTTTTATGCAAGTTTATAGTGAAAAGAATGAATCTACAGTTGGTACAATGGAAATACAGAAACCTGAGAGTTACAAGTTTTTATCTAATAGAGCAATTGTAATGGCATCTATACACAAAGCAATATGAAGAGCATGTCATTGAACACAAAGACTGCCGAGCGCAGATGTTGAGAAAGTTCAGCATGCAGGGGCATGATACAGACACGACAATCCCCTTCATTTTTCATTATGTGATATTTCATTAACAAAATATATTTGTATATGGTATAACGTGGTTTATTTAGTCGCTCCAGCCCAACGTGCACAGTAAACCACCTGTCAGTGTCTCATTGCTGCCCTCTATTGCCCCGCTATCCCCCACACTGTTCCTGTACCGCTATTACCTTAACGTTCAACTGTGTGACTGAAACTGGGACTGTTATGGATCGGTTGCTGTGAAATGTGGCAGTCCTGCTGATCAGTAAATGTACTGCAGTGATGTAAATTAAAAACTTAGAATAGCATGGTAAATATTTAATGCAAAGAGCTAATTTTGCTGTCAGTTTGTTACTGTAAAATTTAGTGTTTTTCTGAAAATATTCACAAGAATCAGCACTTGACACTGACAGTACATCAGTTTGCCTTCAGTTTGCACAGTGCGTCAGTCAGTTATCTTTGTAACATCCACTTTTTTCTTATCACTGTGAAATTTGCAACACTCTGCTTGCAGCCAATAGCATGAATTTGATGTACCTAATCTAATCTCATCATGTGATTGGCCATATTCACTTATAATTCCAAACAACTGGCTGCAGTCCACTTCAGAAGATATCAGCTGATATTTTGTGTGCTGTTGTGCAGCTGAACATGTAGCAGCAGCTTGTGTGTAATTACTGTAAGTATAGTTCAGTTGCAGACTGTACAGTTTGTACAGTATTTGTACAGTAAATGTGCTGTGCTGTTGTGCAGCTGAACATGTAGCAGCAGCTTGTGTGTAATTACTGTAAGTACAGTTCAGTTGCACACTGTACAGTTTGTACAGTATTTGTACAGTAAATGTACTGTGCTGTTGTGCAGCTGAACATGTAGCAGCAGCTTGTGTGTAATTACTGTAAGTATAGTTCAGTTGCAGACTGTACAGTTTGTACAGTATTTGTACAGTAAATGTGCTGTGCTGCTGTAAATTGCCACTCCTTAGGCGCTTTCGCAATGTCGCGAAGAGGGACTATGAACGTCTGTTTGTCTGTCTGTCTGTCCATATCGAACAACTCAACTCCCACTTGAATAATTTTCATTAAATCAGACATATTAGAATTTTTTCAAATATGTGTTAAGAAACTTCAACTTTAATAGAAATCTGAGAAGAACTGTGGGTACTGACATGGAGACATAATGACATACATAGGGGGAGTGGGGCACGATTAAACATTATTTTGAAATTTCTCTATTGTGAATGAGCAAATAGGGATGGACAGTAATAGTGACATCCAACATGACATCCAACATGACACTCCTTTTTGTGAAGTAGTATGTAAATTTCCTACGTCTGTCCATTTCAAATAGAGAACCACTTTGTTTTCCTATTTATTTGTGACTCAATTCACTCTCCAAGAGGCACCTTTGATACAGTAACAGTTGCCTTTAAACATCCACAATTTTCAATAGATAATTCAATAGTCTTACATAACAAACTCTATCTGTCTTGTGAAGAAACATGACTGAACAACAGTTGAAATTCCTGTTTGATCCCGGTGAATATGTGACTAGGCATATAGTTGTGTTATTTTCAGTGCATTATGGTCATTTTTGCAAATTTATATTACATATTGCTTGCTAAACCATATGCAGCAGTGCATGTTTGTGTTTTGTGGCTTTCTGAGGGACAGATTCTTGTTTCCTTCCGTTAAACTCTTCAACAATCTATCCTGCCATTTCCTTTTTTTTTTTCCAGTTTTGTCTTGTATGTCGTTCTAATACTTGGTGCAGTTTAACCTTTAAGAACCGTGCGTCCTATATGTAGGACGGGCGTACGCTAACCCTCCAAATGTTGCATATTATATATATATTTTTTCAACAAATATAAGTACTGAGTATTTTAAACACGCTGCACACTCTCCGTTTTTCTCTTCAAAATGCCGTTTATTTCATAATGCTACCTTTTTTGGTTTCTGTATTATTCACATTTTACGTACAGGCTGTGCTAAAATTTAAATGTAAAACTACGGTGCCAAAAGGTTAAGGCAAGTTTTCTGATCTGTTTATATGGCAGACCATAATGAATGTTTGAACATGTAGTGATACAGTTGTGTAATACATTTCCTTCCTCTGTGATGAAAGTCTTTGACAATGCTTGTATAGATAAAACATTACATTCTACACTTCCCAATATCTATCTTGCCTTTTGCACCCCACAGACAGCAGTAGACAGATTTAGTGCAAACAGTGCAGCAGCTTATCGAAGCTTCTTCTCATTCTTCATTACTGCTTCTGCTGTCTGCTGTATATCCTCCCACAGAACATTAGTTTTATTTCGCTTTATTTTGTACTCGCTGACAAACCTGTGATACCTGGCAGGCACAATAAGCCCAAAACATATAACCTCAAACCTCAGGGTGTCAAGCTTCACTCCAACAGCTGTTGTACCAACACTAATAATTTCACACCATTAATAATGAACAGCCTTATATTGACAAACCATGAAATTTTAAAATTAGGCGTATTTCAATAAAAAGTCAGTTATAATGCATAAGGAGAACCAATCTTTTCAAACCACAAATAAATATGTTTTTGTCATGACACATACAGCAGTAACCACTATATCTATATACAGTATGTACTGACAGTTGCACTGCTGTCTCCCATCTATCATCCAACAGTTTTATCACACTTTCCCAGTACTTTAACTTTACCAGTACACATCACATTAGGCCGTACAGAACAATTCTGTAACTGCCAGCTGCTGAATGACCAAAGACTGTAAACTGTTGTGATCCAACACACTAAAAGCTATATATGGTGAATTGATATGTATTGCATTTTTGTATTGTTTTGGAACGTTGTGTTGACAGTCTGTTGAGACCGAAACATGTGGCTGTTCTTGATAAAGGCAGCACTGTGATTGGCTGAACATTAGAATGTTCTGTATTGAGCGTTCTGAAACACAGCGGATGGACTGCCTTAAATTAAACAATAAATAGCTGCATGCTGTCCGATACAGTAAATTGACACGATATCAATATAACGATTTGTATCAACAAAAAAACAGAACTGTTTTTTTAGCTGTGTGCAGTATTTTGTCTTCTTCACTGACTGCCAGAAAGTATCGGTACATTTTGTTGTGTTTTAAAATGGCACACTTTCTGACAAATCTTACAGCACAAAGAGACGTTAGCAGTTGATATGTCACATCTTCATATCATCGAACTCTCATATGTCAATATCAGACCGTTTAAAACCACATACATACCTTGGGATGAAATTTACAATTCAAATAAGAAATGTCAGTTTGATGTTCAGCGGTAATATATAAAATATACAGTCCAACACAACTGTCTGTTAAACAGTTATTATTAAAAGATATTCACATCATATTCCACAGCTACATGTTTCGGCTCATTTCTGTGGAGCCATCTTCAGGCTGAGATTTTAAAAATGTACTGTATACAATTGACAATGTTCTGTTGATAACCTTTCAATGCACTCAGCACACAACAAGCACCACAAACCAAACACTGTGTTCAAACTTTGGCCTTTAAATTGCCTCACAAATTTCTCTGTCCCTCTAACATACTGCATGACATCACAGCCATAATGTAAATATGATCATTGTTATTATGTCAGATTTAATCAATTTTTAATATCATAGTAGTAGTAGTAGCAGTAGTAGAAGTGGTAGTAGTAGTATCAGTAGTACTTGGAATAGTACTGAAATATCTCGCCCCCTTTCACAACTCCACACTCAGTCCCATCACGTTAGCAGCACCACTGGTCACTGTATTCAGTGCACAGTGTAATGTTAGCTTCATACAACATGAAGGTGTTACAGTACTTCTGTTCAATACAGTAGCTGTAGACTGCTGTACACATAATGTATACACACCCTGTATCACTTCTCTGTGTACAGCTGACAGTGACTGAACTGCAGAAACAGACAGTTTGTGCAGCTCTGTAGATGTACAGTGCTGTATGTCTATTGGTGCTATTGCTATAGTGACCAATAGTCTGTCTGCAGTACCTATGGCCCTGTTGTACTGACAGTAAGGCCCACAGTACAGATGGTACACTGTAGATGTACAGTGCTGTATGTCTATTGGTGCTATTGCTATAGTGAACAATAGTCTGTCTGCAGTACCTCTGGCCCTGTTGTACTGACAGTAAGGCCCACAGTACAGACGTTATACTGTAGATGTACAGTGCTGTATGTCTATTGGTGCTATTGCTATAGTGACCAATAGTCTGTCTGCAGTACCTCTGGCCCTGTTGTACTGACAGTAAGGCCCACAGTACAGACAGTACACTGTAGATGTACAGTGCTGTATGTCTATTGGTGCTATTACTATAGTGAGCAGACGTTATTTCTAAATAATTTCTTCTTTGGATAAAGGCCTTCATACTGGAAATCACAGTGTTTTTGATTGGTTATTTCAGTGCTGCTAACTTTCACCGGTAGAGCAGTTTGCCCTATCAATTTTTTTAACTTTACTAGTCCCAATGTGTTCCATAATTATCATAAAATATATGCATTCATCCAACACATCTACAACCTTTTTCAAAGTATCCACAGGCTACATGTTTCGGTCCTCTTGGGCCATCATCAGGCCTTACATATGAACAGGTTCCTTTGATTTTGGTGCATTTTGGGATCCCAAACTGTTACAAAGATGTTATTAAAATACTGTGTGCTACTTAATACATTAAATTTAACATGAATGCTAAAAACATTTGTTAAAAAGATATTAAAAACAGTGTCACTTAAGAAATGTTAGTTAAAAGTATTTCGTTGCCTTCGTTTCCTATTGGATGTCTCACGTTGACTGCATGCTGTGACTATGTGCTATCCCTTGTTGATATTGATTGTCTTGTGCGAGTTATTCACTTCGGGTATTTTCACTTCTTAGGTTTAATGTCTTCGCTCGTACGTTTCAGATTGCAGTGGTGAGTTGTTCTATATTCCAACTTGCCCAAATCCTTATTGATTTTTACCCTATTCCTCTAGCGGACCACGGTGCTTGTCTGTGTATTGTTTTCTTGTGTTAGGTGTTCTTTGACGTTCGTATTTTCTACATGCCCTGGGTCTGTTTTGTTGCTTGTTGTTACGTTGGCTGAATACTTGGGTTTCTGTTTACGTGTGTGCGTAGTCATGGCTTGGTCGGAACTCTTTCTAGCAGTTTGGGATCCAAAAATGCACCAAAATCAAAGGAACCTGTTCATATATAAGGCCTGATGATGGCCCAAAAGGGCCGAAACATGTAGCCTGTACTTTGTAAAAAGTTGTAGATGTGTTGGATGAATGTATATATTTTATGCCCTATCAAACTGTCATTTTTATTCAAAATTAAAGGTGATGCAATTCACACCTCAACTTGCCCCTTTGATCTTACTCAGTGCATACCGACTGACAGCTGTCTTGACCCAGTTCCAACAATTCCAATCCTGTCAGCACACTGTTTGCTACCGTTGCTGTTGTCAAGCCGATTGCTGCCACCGCCTATTGATATTGCTTTGTATTTACACAATTGTACGTCACATCATGAACATTCTTACAGTAAATATGTACTGGCAGACTGCAGCTTGATATTCAATGTTCTGTCTAATTATTACCGGTCCTGTGTGTACAGCAATAGCACAGTAGGTGCTGCAGCACACTGTTTTACCCATGTTATTCTGCACGCTATGGATATGGCAGTTCCCCAAGTTTCATTAGACAGTACAAATTCCCTCACTGTTGTTCTCATATATTGATTTACTGGGTGGGGAAAAATAATTATTTTTGTAGGCGATAAAAAAATAAAAGGCAGTATTGCTACAGTAAATTTTCTTACTGCTGGAATTTGTTAGAATTACATTTAAGTCTGACACACTTAACCGGTATAACGGTAGAGAAGATGATCCGAAAACCCCAACCTACCAAATTCTGTAAATATGTACATCTGTTACCAAACACAATTCCCATATAATTCATCTCCATATAAACAGTACTGATGCAGTTAAACCTGTACAGGTAGCTGCAGTTTCTGCAAAACAGTACCATTCTCTTTACTGTATTTCTCCAGTGGCTATTAATATGGTCTGTTGCCTACTTATTTTTTGCTGTTGCCTCCCATTTCGCAGTTAGACATTTTGAAAGCTATAAACCCCCTCAGACCCTCTCAGTCTGTCGCACTTGACGGTACACCAGGTACTATTATTAACGGTCACTCCACAAAATTCGCACCACTGACATATATATTTTGTACCTTAGCCTGTCACAGGAACACTTTCCAACGCAGTGGGAAAAAGATGTTATTGTGCTGTTTTGAAAAATGGCAACAGTTCCTCAGTTGGTAATTACAGGCCGAAATCCTTTTAAATAATTTTTCCAAAGTTTTTCCATTTGTTACACAATCACATATCACATTAATTTAAATATAAATTGAATCCCAATCATTATGAATTTTTAAAAGCCAAATCTAATTTGGTGACCTAGCTTGATTTTATTTCCCCTCTACTTACTTCTCAATGTCCAGTTGATTCTCTTTATTGTAACCTTATCAGTACATCTGACCTTGTCTCACGTACTGTTGCACTCACTAAACTTCTTCTTTCTGACAGTTACCTAAACTGGTTTTGTATATACTTTCTAATCGGCAAACTTCCATGTACATTTTAGAAACCTTTCTGTATTTTTTAAGTTTTTTTTTGGGTGTCCCATTTACTTCCAGTCCAATCTCCATACTAGCCACTACCAAAGCTTCTGCGTTTTCCTTTACAGTATGAACGCTTCCTCCGAACATATTATCATCATCAGCATAAACTAGAAGATGATGTGTACCATTTAATTTCAAGCCATCCTGGATTACGTGAATGACGTACTCTAAAGCAAAGTTGAAAAGCAATGGCGATAGAGCATCTACTTGTTTCAAAACATTCCTAATAGGAAAAATGTCAAATTCTTGCCTACCCGGACTCTGCTACACATTTCAGTCAGACACATATTTTAGCCTTACAAGTTTCATAGGACTAACAAACTCAATGATAATATTATAAGTGAATTATACACCTTCTTGAAGTCTATAATTAGCTGACACACTGCTTTATTTTATGCCAGTTCTTTCCCTAGTATATGACGAATGCAGATTATAAGACCAGTAAACATTAACAGAACAAAATTTACTGTTGTATATTGGCAGTTGGACATTTTAGGTAGGGGTCTGAAATTTCAGCAGGAAATAACCATAATGAATAGAACTGTAAATTGTGTGACATTGATTTCTGTATGTTGGCAGACCTGAAGAGACATCAGAGAAGAGACATCTGTGGCTGTGGACAAAGGCTGCCATGTTGTTGGACTGAGGAAGCAGCACCTTGGGTATCACAACAGATGGGATTGTTGGTATTTCACATTGTTGTATGGTTTGGGTTATTGCACTGTGTTGATGTTGGCAGTGCTTACTGATGGTAGATGGAAACTTGCTGCCACATATTGTAACACCATTAGATGTCACCACTGTGGCATGATGCTGCAGACAGACCCAGGACGTTCTACACCCTGCAGAATGCCCAACAGCAGCACTGCAAACATCACAGTGACAGTGGACAGCAAGTGTCTGCACTACATGACATTGCACAGGAAGATACAGCAGTTTGTTTACTGCAGATAAGTGCTTTGAACATTATCTGACTGTGTGTTTGGACTGTTGGGTGGACACAACAGGCAAGTGTGTCAGATGTTACTGTGAATGATATTAGATAAGTACCCTGTCAGTACATGCAGCATATCGCAGTGGCCTAATTATTGTGATATAATTATTCCATTTATTACATTTCATAGTACAACATTATTTTAAGATATACACTTAACTTCTCATTAAGCTCCTACGGGAGTATTTGACACAACTTTATAAACCTTTTTGTTACATTGCACAAGTATTAATATTAAACTTTATCACAGCCAGTAATTAAACTCACAGTGCGCACAGTTACAGTGTCATAATGCCTGCCTTAAACTGTTGTGGTTCAAAAGACAACACGGAAGAAAATTTGCAATCGTCCACCAATCAGCCAGCCAAGAAGGGTGTTTTGGCACCATTCTCAGGAAAATTAGGCGTAGATGAGAATCTAAAATTGACCGATGAAGAATTTAAGCAAACAATCTATGATTTCTTCAAACACAAAACCGTAACCCCCCTAAGCCAACTCACAGCAATGCCCCCTTTCCCCACACCCCACGTGCTGGCACAGTTTGCCTCCAAGACCTACACAGACTGCAAAAAACGAGAGACTGACGCACAGTATGAGACACGGCTAGCTTTACCTGACGGCTGGAAGTTACTGACGACAGCGTCTAATAGTAGCAAGACTAACGGCTATTTTGGGGCAGCTTACTGGCACCCTGAACATCAGCAGGTTGTGATTGCGCATAGGGGCACAAAGTTTACAAATTTAGGAGCAATGTGGACAGATGTAGTTGGTGTGGTGTTTAAACACCATGCTCCACAAATAGAATCTGCTAGCACCTTTGCACATAAGGTTGTTGAAGTTTTGCAAGAAGTTAATCAAGAAAAGGGGACCAATTTTCTCTTGTTCTTTACCGGCCACTCTCTAGGGGGTTGGTTAGCACAAATCACCACCTTCACCACTGAGTATCTTAAGAGAGAAGGAAATAGTTTTCTTAAAAATAACATAGACCAAGATTCTTTTCACCCCCACACAGTAGTTTTTGACAGCCCAGGTTGCAAAGATATGTTGTCACAAATGACTGACAAACTTGATGTGCGGCTGGATGGGCGTTCCATTGACATAGAGCACTTAGATATCACTAGTTATCTGTCTGCTCCAAATCGTATTAACACTTGTAACGCACATGTAGGGACAGTCTATCGGATCTTTCCTGATTTGTCTGATATGAGCTGGCAGATAAAGTGTACTGCATTGTATAACTTAGCAACTCACAGTATGGATAAAATTGTGGAAGCCTTTGACCCTAACACAGGGCAAGTATGCAGAGATGAGCAAGGTCAGCTAAAAGTACAAGTGGTAGTTGATTGGCCAATTAGTGCCGGCTTAAGGGGTGGCAAAGAATACAAGAAATTCTTTGAATGGGCAGAGCATTTGAATAATTACCACCCAGATATTACAGATAAATCTTTCCGCTACAGTCCAGTTCGCTACCAAACTAAAATTTATGACGAGCAGGTAAACAGTTTAAGCGTATTTAGTCAGAAAGAGAAGGAATTTCTGCAGTGTTATGTTATGTTGCGACAGTGTCCAAAGTCCTTTAAACCTAAAGAACTCTTCTCTGTTGTGAAAGACAATCAGGCCCAAGACGAAGCTGAAAAAATATTGCAAAGCATTGAGGTTGAAAAAGACACATTAATTTGCACAGATCCTAGTGCATTGCAGGTCTTGGTCCCATATGTGAAACGGCTGCTTCAGCTGTTCCCTGAGATAAAAGAGATTGGAAACAGGTTTTATCAGTGTGAAACAAGGAGTTGTATCGAACAGATAAACCAAAGCCCACTTGATTTTAACACTGATGCAATGAGTATCAGGGAATTTTTGGAAGATGAAAAGCAACAAGTGTTGCAGTTACAGATGGTTGATGGCGATGAATGGACAGGGCTAATCAAGGTTTATCAGGTTCTGCAAAAGACTAATTGTCTGACTGAAGGTCAGTACACTGTATTGAAATTAGAGCGCTTGTTATCTCTAAACATGTTGATGGTTTTTAGAACATTAATGCAGTCAAGTAAAGCACCACATCTAATACTGGTGGCTTGTGAAGACAATCAACTGCTGAAGGCGGAAACAAAAGATATGATAAGAACATTCTTTGGAACCATGAAACAAAAACCGTTTATCAAAATCATTTTGACCACTGCATCAGAAGATAGAGCGGCTGATTTCCTACAACACAGAGGGAGGGAAATATTTGGAAATGGGTTTGTTACAAGAGATGAACGTGTAAATTGGTCTGATTTAACTTCCAGTTCACAGGAGAAACTGCTAGAGAAATCAGTCAAATTTCAAGGTACTAGTATTTCTCTCAATGAACTCATGTCTGCTGAATCTCCAGTAACAAAATTTCTGCCTCTTGGTGCTTTACTTGAAGAAAAGGAACTGAAAATGGCTGATCCAGTGCCGATATCAAAAGGCTACAATCGAAGTTGCTATATAGAGAGAACATTTCGTCACCAGAACACTATTAAACAGGACATTTTTAATGATAAAGATGTAAAAGATAGCAATGTTTTTTTGGTTAGTGCAGAACAAGAATTCGAACAACTCGTTCAACTGAATCCAAAAAGCAATGTGCATCGGCTAAAGAAAGACAAATCAGGGAAATTAATTTTGCAGCAATCACAAGGAAGTTTAGAAACACTGCGTAGATTTATTGATACCTACAGTTCACACAAATATACAGCTGATGATTTAGACAAGCTGTTGGAGCAAGCAGAGCAACAGACAGTGATGCTGATTTGTGATACAGCAGGAATGGGTAAATCAACCGTACTGACACATCTGTCTATGCAAATCAAGGAGAAATTCCCTACCAAATGGGTGGTGAGAATTGACTTAAATGACCACACAGAAGTACTGAAGGCACTGAAACAAGAACAGATCGATAAGCAGAAAGCGACTGAATTTGTATCGCAGACAGTGCTGAAGCTCAAACCTGGCTTAGAGATGGAATTATTTAAACAGTGTTGTGAACAAAAGCAGAAAGTAAGAATAGTAATAATGCTGGACGGTTTTGATGAAATCAGTCCAGACTACAAACAGACTGTCATTGATTTACTGCAAGCACTAAGGCAGACTGCGGTAGAACAGCTGTGGGTCACCACCAGACCACATCTGAGAGAGGAATTGGAAGATAAGCTACAGCAGCTGTCCTACACACTTGAACAGTTTTCTGAAGAAGATCAAGTTGAATTCTTAACAAAATATTGGAGTCTGAAGGACAGGTTTACTGAGATGGACAATAAGGAGAAAGAGGAAAGTAGGAAGAAGTTAGAAATTTATGCTAAGAAATTAATTAATAAACTGGGCAGTTTAATTAGTGACAGATCCAGACAGTTCACTGGCATCCCACTACAGACCCACATGTTGGCAGAAGCTTTTGATGAAGAAGTTAGAACATTTTGTCAGTCAGTTGAATCCATGCCTGAGGTATCGTTCAATCTTGATTTGCTTGGGTTATATGAACGATTTATTGAAAGAAAATATGACATCTATCAGGAGGAAAAGTTTCGAGTGCGGGCGGATAACGTAGTTGCAATAAGCCAACGAGAACGTGACTTAGAAAGCATGAGAGAGGCCCATCAGCTGCTGGCCTTGAAGGTGCTGTTCAATGAGAAACAAGTGGCATTGTTTCAAAACAACAGAGAATGCACAATATCAACCGAAGATTTGACAAGAATTGGGATAGTGCAAGTAAGTTACGAGGGTAAACTGCACTTTATCCACCGCACTTTTGCTGAGTATTATGTTGCGGATTGTTTGGTGAACCATCTTATCAAGGCGAACAACACTTCACAGCAAGTACAGACTTTGATTCTGCAAGATATATTTCTGCAAGAGAATTATCGGGTGGTTAGAGCTTTTATAGATGGTTTATTGTCAAGGTCTGAGCCATCAAAGCAGGTGTTAAAGGAGTACGGAAATCAGATACATGACTTATTGAAAGATTCTAAACTACGTGTACGTAATTTATGTTATGATGATTATAATTATGGTCATCATGATGATGATGACAATAATTATGATTATGGCCTATATGACAGCAGTTGGGGTTCTCTACTATTATTGCACAGAACAGCACGCGAAGGTAATGCTAATATTATTGGATTTTTGTTAGATAGCCTGCAGGCAGCAGAAAACACAGACACTATAAACATGCTGTTGCTAGTACAAGATAAAAAGAGACGCACAGCCTGGCACCAGGCAGTACTTTCAAACAACACACAGGTATCAGAGAAGTTATGGGAGTGTGCTAAAAGGAACCCAGCAGCACACAAGTTAAGAAGTGAATTGTTATTAGCCACAGACTATAGAAAAATGAACGCCTGGCACTTGGCAGTAAATGTGGGGAGAGTAGAGGTGTTACTGAAACAATGGGAGTTGGCTAAAGAGAAACTGACAACAGAGGAGATAAATGAAATTTTATTAACAAAGAATATTGATAGAAAATCTGTCTGGCACATGATAGAAAATAAGGCAGACCCTGACCAGTTACAGAAACTGTGGCAGTGGGGTAAAAAGGTACTCACAACACAGGAGATAAAGAGTACGTTATTATTTCACTCAGACAGTATATATAAAAATATCCACTCAGCCAGAATGGATATCAGTTTCTGGGACATAGCAGTAGCGTGTTGCGGGCATGAGTTGTTACTGGATATATGGGAGTGGATTAAAGAGGAACTAACAACACGTGAGGTATATAAATTATTGATAGGCACAGAAAGCAGTGGAGGGAAATTCTGGTTCGAGGGATCAGAGATATACGAATTACAAGTATTACAGAAAATATGGGCTTTGACTGAAGAGTATCTGACAAGAGAGGAGATAAAAAATGATTTGTTATTAGCCTTCTTGCACAAAATAATAATATGTGGCAATCTAGACGTATTACAGAAAATATGGGAGTGGGCTAAAGAGAGACTAACAACAGAGGAGATAAGTAAGAAATTGTTATTAGCTAAAAACAAAGGAAGGACGGTCTTGCATGTGGCAGCTGACAGCTACAAACTAGAGATATTTCAGGAAATATTGAAGTGGGTTAAAGAGAAGTTAACAACACAGGAGGTGAATAAATTGCTAGTAGCTACAGACAATGAAAGAATGACCGCCTTGCACGTCATAGTAACGTGGAGCCAACTACAAAAATTTAAGGAAATATGGGAACTGACTAAAGAGAATGTAACAACAGAGGAGCTGTATAATAAATTGTTATCAGCCACAGATGAGAAGGGAAGGACAGTCTTGCATGTTGCAGCAATTCACGGCGATATATTACAGGAAATACTGGATTGTGATAAGAAACCAACAATAGAGGAGGTAAATAAGAAATTGTTTTTAGCCAAAACCAAAGGATGGACGGTATGGGATGTGCATGCAGAGAGCCACAAACTAGAGATATTAAAGGAAATACTGAAGTGGGCTAAAGAGAAATTAACAACACAGGAGGTGAATAAATTGCTAGTAGCCACAGACCATGAAAGAATGACCGCCTTGCACGTCGTAGTAAGGTGGGGCAAACTAAAAATATTTCAGGAAATATGGGAATTGACTAAAGAGAATTTAACAACAGAGGAGATGTATAATAAATTATTATTAGCCACAGACGAGAAGGGAAGGACAATCTTGCATGTGGCAGCAGAGTACAATGAACAAGACATATTACAGGAAATACTGGAGTGTGCTAAAGAGAAACTAACAACAGAGGAGATAAATAAATTGTTACTAGCCATAGACAAGAAGGGAAGGACGGTCTTGCATGTGGCAGCAAAGTGCTACAAACTAAAGAAATTACAGGAAATACTGGAGTGTGCTAAAGAGAAACTAACAACAGTGGAGATAAATAAATTTTTAGTAGCCACAGACCATGAAAAAATGACCATCTTGCACATTGTAGTAAGGTGGGGCAGACTAGAAATATTTCAAGAAATATGGGAATTGACTAAAGAGAATTTAACGACAGAGGAGATGTATAATAGATTACTATTAGCCACAAACGAGAAGGGAAGGACGGTTTTGCATGAGGCAGCATATGGCTACAACCTAAAGAAATTACAGGAAATACTGAAGTGGGCAAAAGAGAAACTAACAACAGAGGAGATAAATAAATTGTTATTAGCCACAGATGAGAAGGAAAGAACAGTCTTGCATGTAGCAGCAGAGTACAACAAATTAAACATATTACAGGAAATTTTGGAGTGTGCTAAAGAGAAACTAACAACAGTGGAGATAAATAAATTGTTACTAGCCACAGATCAAGTAAGAATGACCGCCTTGCATGTCGTAATAAGGTGGGGCACACCAGAAATACGAGTATTTCAGGAAATATGGGAATTGACTAAAGAGAATGTAACAACAGAGGAGATATATAACAAATTATTATTAGCCACAGACGAGAAGGGAAGAACGGTCTTGCATGTGGCAGCAGAGTACAATGAACGAAACATATTACAGGAAATACTGGACTGTGCTAAAGAGAAACTAACAACAGAGGAGATAAATAAGGAATTATCAGCCAAATACAAAATAATGATGAGCTTGCATGTGGCAGCACAGGACCACAAAGAAGAGATATTAAAGGAAATACTGAAGTGGGCAAAAGAGAAACTAACAACAGAGGAGATAAATAAATTGTTATTAACCACAGACGAGAAGGGAAGGACGGTCTTGCATGTGGCAGCAGAGTACAAAAAACTGTACATATTACAGGAAATACTGGAGTGTGCTAGAGAGAAACTAACAACGGAGGAGATACATAAATTTTTATTTGCCACAGACAAGAAGGGAAGGACGGTCTTGCATGTGGCAGCAGAGTATAATGAACTATACATATTACAAGAAATACTGAAGTGTGCTAAACAGAAACTAACACCAGAGGAGATATATAAATTTTTATTAGCCACAGACAAGAAGGGAAAGACGGTCTTGCATGTGGCAGCAGAGTTGAACAAACTATATATATTACTGGTATTATTGGAGTGTGCTAAATAGAAACAACAGAGGAGATAAATAATATATAGTCATTTTCCACTGACCATACAAGAATAACTGCCTGGCATGTGGCTGCAGATTGGGGCAAACTAGAAATACTTCAGGAAATTGGGAATTTGGCTGAAGATAATCTAACAACAGAGGAGATAAATAATAAAATGAAATTAGCCACAGATGAGAGGGGCAGGACAGTTCTTCAAACGGCATCAAGGGCTATGAACTAGAGATACTGCAGGAAGTACTGAAGTTGGCTAAAGAGAAACTAACAACAGAGGAGATAAATAAATTTTTAGTAGACACAGACCATGAAAGCATGACCGTCTGGCACGTGGCAGCAAGGCTGGACAAACTAGAAATATTACAGAAATATGGGAATGGGTTAAAGAGAATCTAACAACAGTGAAGATAAATAATAAATTATTATTAGCCACAGATGAAAAGGGAAGGATGGCCTTCCATGTGGCAGAAGAGTTGTACAACCTAGAGATATTACAGGAAACATGGGAGTGGGCTAAAGGGAAACAGAGAAGTTAAATAAATTGTTATTAGCCACAGTCAACAAGAGAAAGACGGCCTTGCATGTGGCAGCAGAGGGCTACGAACTAGATATATTAAGGAAATACTGGAGTGGGCTAAAAGGAAAGTAACAATAGAGGAGATAAATAAATACATATTAGCCAAAGACTATGAAAGAATGATCTCCAGGCATATTGTATCAAGGTAGGGCCAACTAGGAATATTACAGAAAAAAAGGGATTTGACTGAAGAGAATCTAATAACAGAAGAGGTAAATAATAAATTGTTATTAGCCACAGATAATGAAGGAAAGGCAGTCTTACATATGACAGCAAGGGTTGGCAAACTAGAGATATTACAGGAAATATTGGATTTGGCTAAAGAGAAATTAACAGCAGAGGTGACAAATAAAATTTTATTAGCCACAGAGAACTAGGGAAGGATGGTCTTGCATGTTCCACCAGAGGGCTACAAACTACAGTTAGTACAGGATATGCTGAAGTGGACAACAAAGTCTCTAAGAACAGGGGAGATAGATAATAAATTGTTATTAGTCACAGATACTGAGGGAAGGATGATCTTACATATGGCAGCAAAGGGGGGCAAAATAAAATATTAAAGGAAATATTGGACTGGGCTAAAATGAAAATAACAACAGAGGAGGTAAATAATAATTTGTTATTAGCCACACATTATAGGGGAAAGGTCGTCTTTAACTTGACCATAAAATGTGGCAACGTAGAGTTATTATAAATAATACAGGAGTGGGCTAAAAAGAAACTAACAACAGACGAAGTAAATAAAATTTATTATTTGCCAGAGACCATGTTTGGCAGACTGTCTGGAACTGAGAGACAGGCTTTGGGAGGTTTATATTCTTACAGCAAATAACAACAGTAAATAAAAAGGGAATTGTTTTTAGCCACAGATAATCAGGCAGCAACTGGGCACAACCAAGATATACTTATTTTATTGTATGTGTTGGCTGAATATTGGAAAATAAATCTCTAAATTTGCTCTGTCGTGCCAAATGTAACGATGGGGACACCCCGTCACAACTGGTTAAATTAATATGTAAAGGATTCAGAAATTTGTACATTATTGAAATAATAAAGAATTGTTTATGATCATCCCACATTGGGCTGGAGCCACCACATATTTAAGGCTTCACGATCACACCACACTCAGTATGGCTCCTCTGGACGATTGAAAAACCCTGCACAGTAACTTCTATCTTAGAAAACTCAACATTAAAAAGAGACAGACACTGAGGCCAGGCAGGATTCGAACCTACTAACCTAGCAAGTGAGCGATCACAGACCAACCCAGTACTGTCCGGGGAATGTGTTGGGGGGGGGCTTAAAGAACCAGAATACACATGAACACGCTCAGTCCGTGGCCTGTATCATCATATACCACACTTTTACAGTACAACCCTAAGCCACACTGCTAACTGCTGTGGTAGTGATAAACTGACCTAAACTGTCAGCTGTATTAGTTACAACATTTCACACCCTCCCTGCTGACAGTTGGCTCAGCTGGTGGCACTGTCCAGCCCTCCTTTCACTGTAAAGCTGTCAGTCCATTTCCATCCAGCTGTAATGCAGCACCGCTGATAGCCACAGCCACAACACAACATAAAGAAGTCGCCTTCCGTCAGCCCATCACACAGCACAATGGATAGGGAACATGTGGAGGCTATATCAAAATTGGAGGCTGATTTTTTTACAATCGGCATTTTATATTCAGTAGCATATTGAAAATTTACACCTATCCTGTGTTGCCTCAGTTACCAAAAGGAAAAACATGCCGTAGTAACAGTCGTACAAATTGGCACTGGTTAATCGACAGTGAGAATTTAGATTGCTGCAGGTCCGATTGAATAATGGAGCTGGTAAAACAGTAGTTATGGGTGACTGCAGCAATAACAACAGTGTCACTGTGTACTGCAGATTGTGTATTGCCGTTTGCTTTACACACACTGAAGCAAGAATATGATAAACATCCAGTTACCTCCCTTAATTAAAGCACGATGTGTTGCTAGTTTTGAAGTGTTCCATGCGACAGCAGCACAAAGAACTTGAGCTCAGCTGATGGTGACACAAATGTTGTGCTGTTTGTGTAGTGAAGAGCAGTCAGTGTGTTGGTGGGTCAGCAACAGCAGTGGGAATGTTGGCTGTCAGTGGACTGTAAACAGTATGTAACAGTTAAAATTACATTTCAGTGCTGTTCAGTACAGATGAATGTTGTACAGTTATTGTTGGTTGTGGTAAAGTGTGTTAAGTGTGTGTGTGTGGTTAGGTTTGTTGTTTTGATATCGCACTGTGTAACAATATGTACTGTTGACAGTTGACATGATATTGCATATACAGCTGTAAACATTCGGTCAGCCCATTTTGCAGTACCGTATGTACATACATACATGTTCCACTAGTGTAATAACAGTTGACAGAATACCTTACCCTGGCATGTAGCAGTCAACAGTTGAAGCATAGAATTGATGGATCTGGTAAGGATCTTGTAACAGAGGGAAGTGTGCTGTTTAGTGGGAAAAAAACTACCCAAACTCTACTGTACACAGTAAATTGATTACTGTGCTATGTTAATAATATGATTTGTATATGTCATTTGTGTTACAAATCTTGTGGTGTCATCTTTCTCACTGTCAACATTTAATTACTGCTGTATATTACTATCAGATCACAATCAGCAGCACACTGTTAGCAAATTGTAACTGTGGTTACATTATAATTACATGTGTGGTATTGTTAGCTTTATGTTGCAGAGTGCTTTGTACTTGACCAACTGAATATAACTTTATCAGCTGTAGTATTGTAACATATCCATATATTTCCCTCATGTTCTGTCACTACATATCCTGTATATACACCTATCAACTTTGAAATTTTTAACTGTATTATCAACTGTAATATTGTCCCATTTTCACACATTCCCCATGTTAAGTTACTAATTATACTGTATATAAACATACAAACTGTTAAATATATTACCTTATTATTAACTGTAATATTGTCCCAGTCTTATATTTTTCCCATATTACATTACTAATTGTCATGTATATATACTTACAAAATTTGAAATGTATTAACTGACTTATAAACTGTAATATTGTCCAATATTCATATCTCCCCATATTACATTACTAATTATCATGTATATACACTTAACAAAACTTGAAATGTATTAACTGTATTATTAACTGTAATATTGTTCCATATTTATGTTTTCCTCATATTATGTGACTCATTAAATTGTATAAACTCATACAAACTTTGTAACGTATTAACTGTATTTTCAATGTAATATTACCCTATAATTATATTTTCCCCATGTTATGATACTAATCATTATGCACATGCACATACAAATTTTGAAATTTATTACATGTTTTATCAACTGTAATATTTTTCCATATTTATATTTTCTCCATGTTATGATACTAATTATACTGTATACGTGTATACACCAACAGACTTTGAAATATATAACTGTAATATTGTCCCATACTTGTATTGTCCCCATGTTCTGTTACTAATTATCCTGTATATAAACATACAGACTTTGAAATTTATCAACTGTGATATTGTCCCATATTCATATTCCCCTCATGTTCTGTCACTATATATCCTGTATATACAGCTACAGACTTTGCAATGTATGTATGAGAAATATCCATCTGTGAACAATTCACAATATGCATGGTTAAGAAATTTAACAAATATCCTTTAATTTTAGTACAGTTTTGATATAATACAGTTTGTTTAAGAAAGCATGCAACTCATGTGTGAAACAAGAAATTATACAATTCATGACTTTGACATATGAAATCATCATAATTACACTAAATTACCCTTCTAAGAAAGACACACACATTCCCCCTTCACCGTCCTCTCAGTAACCATTCTGTTCACTGTGCTGATGTCTGACACACTTCATGACTTTCCTCTCTTTGTAGACACTTGTCACTATATAGCCAATGTAACTAACAAAAAACAAACAAACAGCAGTACTCATTGTGGTGCAGACATTTCACACAAGATGTCCCAGTGTCCTATCAGTGCAGATTTCGTTACAATTTACGTCTTCCACTTCCTTTTCCAGTTCCATCAACGGCAACCACGCCAAATTCTTTACTTTTGTCAAATTTATATTCTTGTTGGTTGCAAAGATTTTGTTCATTTTTGTAGCCCACCATTATTATTATTAGTAGTAGTACAAATTTGTTTTTATTTTTGTTGTTATTGTAGTTGTTTTTGTTGCTGTTGATTTGGTGATGCTGGTTGTGGTGCTGGTGGTAATAGCAGTATCAGCAGTACCACCAGCAGCAGTACAACACAACTTTCTTTCTTGTTATACATAAATCTGCTGCTTTATAATCTTGAGTTATGGAATAAATTTTTTTCACCTTTGCCCATATGTAATGGATAAATACGGAAGTATACAGAAATAATACAGTGCTGCTGTTCAGGATAAACCTTCTGGTGTATAGTGGTAACAATGTGTAACATAACACTGTGCATCTGCAGGTACAGCTGTGGACATATATCAGTATATTCTTCAGGATATATTAATGGGGTGAGCAAATCAAAAATAATTAGATAGGCGGGGCATGTAGAGCATATGGATGACAGGAGTTTACGCAGGGTTTTGGTGTGAACACTTGAGGGAAACAGACCAATTGGGAGACCTAGGCGTTGATGGTGACATAATACTGAATGGTATATATGAAATGAATTGAGACAGAACGGCGGGCGGTTATCAATGTGG
>Ga0268261_10000428_pt1 | contig 26191 bp, 28 predicted proteins | sample TergutNc150P1_FD_190353 | JGI IMG/M metagenome (GOLD analysis project Ga0268261, IMG submission 190353) | Nasutitermes corniger P1 segment gut microbial community from laboratory colony in Florida, USA - Nc150 P1 (SPAdes) (version 2) | ecosystem: Host-associated > Arthropoda: Insects >... | reverse complement strand
GACCGTCCTCCGTTGTTTTTTCAGTTCCCTGTCATAGTGCGACTTGGAAAGGCGCAGGTAATCGACGCCGTTGTTTTTAATTTTCTCGATATGCATAATTCCCGTTCCAATCCTATGTTGATATATGTATATTAATTATATCAAATAATGAAACGGGTTTCAACCCCTAAAACCCTTGATATCAGATGTTTTTCGACAGAGTTTTTTCGGAGACGGGTGTAAAACTCGGGGTATAACACATTTCATCCGTCTTATGTTGGCAAATAACGCAAATGGAGCAGGGCTTCGCCAATTACGGCCAAATCCTGCTCCATTTCCTCGGTGCTATTATGCTTCCAATTGCTCGTAAGCCTTGACTACGATAGCTTCGAGCTCTTTTCTAGTTTCATGATTGATGGGATGGGCGATGTCCTTGAATTCCCCATTGGACACCTTGCGGCTAGGCATTGCCACAAACAATCCCTCGTCCCCTTGGATGACCCGCAAATCATGGATAACAAAGCTTTCGTCCAATGTAATGGAGGCAATGGCCTTCATCCTGTTGTCCGTTTCCATTTTGCGAATCCTTACGTCTGTAATGTTCATACCGTCTCCTCCTCCAATAAAAAGTGCAACAAGCCCAGGTGTGAAGGGGAAAAATTTGTGCCTGTATTGGAAGTACAGCTGGGTGGGTTTCCCAGAAGTGGTTCCATGGAAGGTCAAGTTTTTTCCCTGTACGGCTTGTGGAACTAGATTCCATAGCTGCTTTTCTCCCCTTTATTTTATCATCAAAAAGCCTGTGCCGTTATAACATTCGAAAAAAAAACACCTTAACCCCTACAAGGCGTTTCGGATTTCGACAAAAATTGACATCATCCGATTAATCTGACGGCATAAACTTCGTATTCCCGGAAGCATCCATGAATACTGTTAATGATGCGTCGAAGTTTGTAATCTTTTCGCACCAGGGCAAAGACCGTCGGCCCCGAGCCGCTCATAAGTGCAGCATCCGCGCCAAATTGGATAAGTTTTTCCTTAATTTCTTCAACTACGGGATATTTTGAAAAGGTGACATCTTCCAGGGAATTCCCCAGACGCTTGCAAACCCCCTGATAATCCTTAGAGGCAATGGCCTCCATCATGCCAGCCGTGTCCGGATGATGGGCTTTGCTTGCGTCTAGGGCTTCATAAACGACACGGGTGCTGACCCCGATGCGGGGCTTGATAAGGATGACCCAGCACTTGGGCGGTGATTGTATGGGATGGATGACTTCCCCCCGCCCTGTTGCCAATGCAGTGCCCCCGATGACGCAAAAAGGGATATCCGAACCTAATGCAGCCCCCAACTGTGCCAGCTCTTCCAAGGTACACTTGACGCGCCAAAGTTTGCGCAGGGCCTTTAGGGTGGCAGCGGCATTGCTGCTCCCACCTGCGAGGCCAGCAGATACCGGGATGCGTTTTTTGATGAAAATTTCAACTCCCTTGGTGATTTTAAAATGTCGTTTAAAAAGCCTTGCCGCTTGAAAAGCCAAATTCTTTTCATTCAGGGGAATCCCGCACTCATTGGATTTGATGACGATTTTGTCCTGGGGAAGTTCGCTGACTGTAATGTAGTCCGCCAAATCCACCATGGTCATGATCATTTCCACCTCATGATAGTTATCTTCCCGCTTGTAAAGGGTATCCAGGGTCAAATTTATTTTTGCCGGGGCTTTCACCGTTACCATACCGAATCCTCCAAAACCATAAAGTCGCGCGCACGCTGAATGTGTTAATCCCTATTTTATCACAATCCCGTCATTAATATAAGAGGAAAACAAAAAAAGTAGCTAACCTAAGTTGACTACTTTTTCTTTATTAGTTGAATTGAAGCTCTACCGAACCGGTAAGAATATCAATGTAGCTGTAAGACACGCGGTCTACCGAATCCTGGACAGTGCCCAAATCAATGATAAAAACTGAAGGGTACGTATTTGATAAAACTCCCGTATGCTCAATGACACGGTTACGGCTTTCATATGCGGTTAACTTAACTTCCTTGCCGACTTGTTCGCTCAATTCCTGCCGAATATTCATAATCGTATTGGCCAAAAAAATCACGTCCTTTCTAATAGAGAATTATATCATAAAAGCCATATTTTCTCAATATTATTTTGGACAAAACTCTTGAAATTATTTAAAATTGGTGGTAGAATAGAAGATTTCGCCCTTTTTCGTCTGTTGTATGCGTTTACCTCGCTGATTGTGCCTAAAAAAATAACCTCGTTTTATTTTTAGCTTTTCCGGACGCCGTAGCGAAGGGTCCCCTTCGTTTGCAGGCCGCCGATGCCAGCTATTTTAGTAATGGTTTTTTCAATGGCGTCCCGTAAGTCTACCTGGTCATCCGCCGGGGTCAGGGCAATGGTGGCTGCCACAATGGCCGGATCCAGCGCATGGATGTTAATCCTTTTGGGGGAACTGGCAAAATTGGCGCCTGAGCCGATTAAAGCTTCAAAGTGGGATTGGCATGCTCCCGCAATGACAATAAGGTAATCAAGGGAAGGTTCCATTTCCCTCAGGGCATTAACAGTTTCCACGAAATATTTGGAGCTGCGGTAAGAATTTAGGTCCTCATCGTGTTCCTTATCTTCCAAGGCGTCGTGCCCGGTTATGACCACAATGTTCGGACGCAGCTTCCGCACTAACTCAGGAACCTTCGTGGCCATCTCCTTTTCCTTGACAGCAAACGCTTGGGCATAAACCTTGGCGTATTTATATAGTTTGATGCTTTTATTTAAATAGTCTTCGTCCCCATCAATGTGCAGGATCCTCCCGCTGATGTAAAAGTCATCTTCCTGGATGCTCCTCATCTGGTCAATGGAGGGCGGCAACACACTGCGGTACTGGTCGAATTCAATCCGCTCAGCCCGCTGGTATTCCTCATTGGAAATGATTTGAAGGTCGCCAAGAGGTGCATCAGCTGTCAAACGGTAAAATACCCCTTTTAAGAAAGCTGTGTCACCTTCTATACGCTCCACACGAAACATTGTATCTAATTCGTAGGAGGTACGACCAACAATATCATTTTCCCTCACTGGTCTTGCCATGTCTCATCACCTCACCGTATTATATGCCCAGAATCCAGTTTGGTGAGCGTTGACAGCTGTTTGTTTGGGGACAAAAATAAGGCTCCCGAAATCGCCGGAAGCCTTGCTGCTAAACATTTTGAAAGACTTGTGACAACTGCCCAAATTCCTGGATGGAGAGGGTTTCCGCACGCCTGCTGGGCTCGATGCCCGCTTTTGATATCAGGGCACTCACTTCAGCTTTTGGCAAGTGGGAGAAATAGGAGGCCAAGTTGTTGTGCAAGGTTTTTCTTCGTTGCCGGAAGGCCCCATGGACCAAATCCATCAAAAAGCCTTCATCGCTTACTTGGACAGGGGGTTCTTGGCGGCGGTCAAGGCGCACGACGGCACTGTCCACATTAGGCGCAGGTATGAACACGGTCTTTGGCACTGTCAGGGCAATCTTGGCATCTGTGAAGTATTGGACGGCAATGGAAAGTGCATTGTAATCTTTCGTCCCCGGTTTTGCGGACAGCCTTTCAGCCACTTCTTTTTGCATCATGGTAACGTAACGGTCGATAGGCAACCTTTTTTCGATGAGCCCCATAAGGATTGGCGTGGTAATGTAATATGGTAAATTGGCAACAACAGCAATTTCTTTTACGTCTGCTAATTCTGCTAAGATCATCTCTCCTACATCTGCCTTTAAAATGTCTTGATGGATGACTTTCACGTTCGGGTACGCGACCATGGTTTCGTCCAGGATGGGAATCAGGCGGGGGTCGATTTCATAGGCAATCACTTTTTTGGCACGGCGGGCGATGTATTCCGTGAGCGCACCAATGCCCGGGCCGATTTCGATGACTCCCACGTCGGGACCAAGGTCGGCTGCGTCCACAATCTTCGTTAAAATATTCGTATCGGTCAAGAAATTCTGCCCGAAGCTTTTCTTAAAGGTAAACCCGTGTTTTTGTATGATTTCACGGGTTTTCCCCATGGTTGCGATGTCTTTCTCAAGCATGTCCTAAAGCCTCCTCAACCTGTTCTTTTGTTATCCCAAACATTTGCAGCCGTTTTTGCAGCTGCTTGGCATTGACATGGCCAATCCCTAATTTAACCCCAAGATCCCGCCGCTTCACAGCAGACCCAGCGCCTCCGATGAGCCCTAAGCCCATCAAAAAGTCGGTTTCAATCAAAGGGCAGTGTTCCTCGGATGGCGTCATGAAATTTTCAAGAGCATTCCTAATAATGGACGCTTTAGCATGTTCCACCCCCAGGCCGCGTTTTTTAGGGGAAATGGCGTCGGATTTTTGGATATAGGCGTGCTTGCAGCCCGGGACGGCGTTGATGATGGTCTGGCGGATTTTTTCACCAGGGTAGTCCGGGTCGGTAAACACGATGACGCCTCGGTTTTTTTGCAAATAAGCAATTTGGGACAAAACTTCCTTGCTAATGGCAGAACCATTGGTTTCAAGGGTTTCAACCTGTGGATAAATTTCTTTCAGGCGACGGGTGTCGTCCCTGCCTTCGACAACTATAATTTCCTTAAACATGGATCAACCTCTATTCAGTGATTTCAGTAAATTCAAGATGGCGGTTTTTTCTTCGCAGTCGGGATGGTTCCTAATGGCATCGATGGGTATGTACAATTTATAATCTTTTTTGGGCTTGCCAACGATTCCCGACAAAATATTGGAGACTTCGGTGATTTCCTCCACACTTCCATCCCGCATCAAAAGTTTGATGCCATCCCCAAGGCTTTCAGGCCCGTAATAATCATAAGGAACTTTGAACTGATAGTCCGGCCAGTAATAATAATCAGGGTCAAACCCTAACTTGACCATGTTCTGCTTAATCATGTACAGCACTTCCTGAAGGCGGGCATCTGGCTGGTAATAATACTCCTTAAGCAAGCGGCGGTTCAAAAGCCGATCCGCAAAATCTTGTAAAATAGCATCCTCTTCGTCGCAAAGGCATTGGGCCATGTAATAAATGGTGGCATCGTCCATTTTAAGATAGACTGAAATGTGGGGGACCCCTTCCAAAAATAAGCCTTTAAAGAGGGACATGTCTTGCTTGAAAGGATAATCCGTCTGCAAAAGGGCGCGTATCCGCTTCAAAAGCCCCTGCACAATAATGTCGAAACTGCGGGCCACCGGGTGAAGGTAAACCTGCCAATACATCTGATAGCGGGAGAGTAGGTAATCTTCAATGGCATGCATCCCAGAAACTTTAAAGACAAGCTCCCCCTCCTTGACCCGAAGAGTCCTTAAAATCCGCTGGACGTCGATTTCACCATAGGGCGTCCCAGTATAATAAGCATCGCGGACCAAGTAATCCAAGCGGTCAGCGTCCAGTTGGGAAGAAACAATTTTAACCACCACTTTATTGGGATGGGCTTTCATGATGACACTTTTCACCTGCTGGGAAAATCCAGGTTGGAAGTTTTCTAAAATCCGGTTGACCTGGGTATCCTCCGTCAATATCCGGGCGGTAAACACTTCGTGGGAAACTTCCAGCACTTCTTCAAAGGAATGAGAAAAAGGCCCATGTCCAAGGTCATGGAGGAGCGCTGCGCACAAGGTTAGCACCCGTTCCTCTTCACTAAATTCCGCCCCCGCCTTTATCAAACGCTCAATCATCCGCTTGGCAACCAAATACACCCCTAAAGAATGGGAAAAACGGCAATGCTGCGCCCCGTGAAAGGCCATCACCGTCCCGCCCAACTGGGTAATCCGCCGAAGCCTTTGAAATTCCTTCGACTGAATTAGTTCCCAAATCAACCTGTCATCCACAGATATGTAGCCGTGGATAGGGTCTTTAAATACTTTCTCCGCCATTTTCATCTTTCTCAACCTCCGCAACCTTAAAATTTCCTAATTTTAGTATATCACAAGGGGAAAGATTAAGCCAAAAACACGCATGAAATTGTGAAAAAAATGAAAAAGCCACCTTTGGACGAGGGGAAACCCCTGACAAAGTGGCTGTTCCTATTTAAACCATTGGTTACTTGCCAATAATCTCTTTGACTTTTTCTAGTACCTCGGCTTCCGTTGGCGCTGCAATAGGCTTGTCGTTTACGAAAACAAAGGGCTTGTTACGCCCAGGCCCGCAGTAGGATTGGCAACCGACGTAAATTTTTGCACCGGGGTCCAATGCCTCTAACTTGGGCTTTAATGTATTGATATTGGTCGCCTTGCAACGGTCACAGATACGAAACTCGTTAGGCTCTGCCAATAAATCATCTAAGTTGAACATTTTTCTCACCTCATGGGATTATCTCCATGATAACTTTACCTTGATTGTCGGTATTTGTCAAGGGGAAATTTTTTACATCACTTGGGAGCTAACAAAATGTCTTAGGAATTGAGATTGCAGGAGGCTTACATCAAAATCTTTTTAGGGTCAACCCGAAGGGTCTTGATAAGGGGAACTGTTGCCGCAATGACAGTGGTTGCCAGGCCCACAAAGTAGAATATCGCTACGGTATGATGGCTTAACGACGTGTCGTATAGTCGAATCATGCTCTCCACTGACATTTCATTGGAGACGAACCGTCTTAAATTATGGGGGATTTCAAGGAATACGTTAGCCAAAACTTCCTGTTGCCGCTCAAGCATTTGCGTTTCAAGCATTTGCCTTGACAGCCCACCGGAAAAAAGGTTGCCTATAAATAATGCAAGGGTCAGTGAAACTATGACGATTGGCAGTAATTCCATAAATATTTGCAATAAAATTTTTATTTTCCGTTCCCCAAGGGCCAAGTACAATCCAATTTCAGAACGGCGGTCACGAAGGTAAAGGCTGACTAATAAAAATACAATGACCAGCGTCGTGCCTACGGAAACCCAAAGGATGATATCCGCTATCCACAGCAGGCTATCTAATGCGGAAGTGAAAATCCCCAGTTGGTTGGACAAATCATCCATTGCCCAAAATTCAGGCAACAACTCATTGGCTCTTTCTACGAAACTTTCAAAATCACGGGGGTCTTCAAGAAGGAAGGCATTGTCAAAAATAAAAATTGAGTCCGCGGGAATATGTGACATGTCAAGGGTTGCAGACCTGCTATCGAAGTCAAATTGCAGAAATTCCTCAACAATTTTGTTAGGAACGAAAATTTGATTTCTAGCTTGCAACTCCATGTTTGCTGTAATCCAAGGGTCGGACGAATAATCAAACTCCTGAACCACTTCAAAAATACTACCTACTGTAAACTCCATTGGCTTGTCCGAAAAAATAAATGCCTCGTCAAAGGTATTTACTGGATTAAACGGATTTTCCGCCTGAATTTTATTATAATCCCAATGGGTGGAAGTAATTGTAAAGGCATCCCCCAGCTGAAGGTTATTTACCTCGGCAAAGTCACTTGAAATAATAGCTATCTGTGCACCGGATTCAATTTGTTCTTGGGTAAGGAGGTCGCCTTCGAGAAGGGAAATCATCCCACTTTCAATTTCAATTAATTCAGGCTGATGGATTCCACGTAAAAGAAAATTATCAAACGTTCCATCATTTATGTAGGAAAACACACCTTGCAATTCCTCGACAGTAACTCCTGGGCTTAATTGTTCCAGGTCAATATTTAAAAACCTAGTGGATTTTAACCCACGGGTAACCCCAAAGAAGCGCAATGAAAAGCCATGGCTTCTAACATATGGTAGATTCCCGATTTCATTTATTGTTGACACACTTACATCGCCAAAACTAAGATTTGGAAAATCACCCGTTTCCTCCAAATACTCTTGAACGGCAACAGAATCGCTATTAATCGTCGACACCGCTGGAAGCTGGATACGCAAGTGATTTTCAGCAGAGATAATCGCTTGCCGGATTGAAATGGCCCCTGAAATCAAACTTCCTAGAATGAGTAAAATAACAAACAACGACAGTGTTTTCCCCAAGTGCCGTTTGAGGTTGATTAAAGCCCTTTTAAAATACTTCATAGATAGCCCTCCCTAGTTTTATAAAGTGAAAAATCGTAGCCGTATGGACTACGATTTTTATTTTAACTGGCGTTACCCTGCCCAGTTTGGACGCATATGCTGAAAAGCATTCCTGTTTAGCCAAACACGAGAGCCTGCCCAGCCATTGTTTCCTGTACCTGATTGAACAGTAACTGGAAAACGTCCATTCACTTCATGCCCTTGGACAACCACGCGAGCTCCTACGTTAATCTGTCCGATGTTCGCGCCATTCTGATTAAAAATAAGAATGGAAGTGTTCGCAATCCAAGTTTCCCCAGAAGCTAACCGACTTGAAGGACCTTGTACAGCCTGTATGGGAGCTTCTGTCAAATCCGCAGCTTCCACTGAATTTGTCCCTGCAAGAATCAATGCTAACGCCGCTCCGACTCCCACAAAACCTTTTACCAATCTTTTCATACAATCTCCTCCGATTACTTCCTCAACCTTTAAGCGTAAACTACTGATGCCGCAGCTATTGCTCTTATAGCAAGTAAATATAGCATCTAATACTGCCATCACTTATCTGTTTGGAAGTGTTTATTCCCTTTCGGGTAATTTAATCTTAAGCAACTCTCAGTTTTTTGTAAACCCTTTACAAAACTTTGGAACATTTCAGTTTTTTCATCCAAAATTAAATGTCTTTTTTTGTCGATGATTGACGCTTTATCAATAAAGATTATTTCATTTGACATGAAAGCGTGTTTAATTTATAATTACTTTATGTCGATTAATGAAGAAAGAGAGGGGAGAAAGGTGTTGCCCATTGGATTAAGATACAGATACTTACGAGAGAAAGCCGGACTGACACAAGAAGTTGTCGCCAATGAATTATTTTTATCTCGAACCTATTATGGAAAAATAGAATCAGGAAAGGCTAATCCGATTGAATCCATCGTCGAAAAATTAAAAGTTATCTTAAATACCTCTAAGGAATATTTGGAGAATCATTCTCCGAACCAAGAACTAAGCTTACAACTGAACAGAATTTTTCAATCTCTCCTGGAGGATAAGCCAGAAATAGTGCTCGAACAAAATATTTTGTCATTCCCCATAACAAATTTATTCCAAGAAGTTTCTGCCCGGCTATTGTTAGTTGCTGCCTATTATGCACAAAGAAACTTTGATGAGGCCGAAGTAATAGAAAATGAATACCTCTCATTCTTCCTGCCTAAAATCAAGTTAAAAAAACTTCCTCTCGATTTTCAAAATATTTATCAACTGTATGTCTATCACAAATCTTCTTTCCATGGAGAATATCCGACTAGCCTGGATGCCTGTAATTTTTTATGCAATGCAACCAACCAAAATATTAAGCAAATATTCTATTTTAAAAAAGTGGATGTTTATCTCAGTCAAGGAAACTATTCCCAAGCCGCTACCAGTTTAGAAAAGGCATTTAAACTTATTGGTAAGGAATCTGGTTCTCACCTTCTCGCTCAAGGGTATGTTTATCAATCAGCTATTTATATTTACTTTAAAATGTATGACTTTTGCCTAGAATATCTCGATTCGCTTGAAGATAACATCGAAGCAAATGGACTAAACGAACACCGTGTTGCTCTAGCACAACACCGTGGCTTTATTTATTCGGAAAAACGAGATTTTCCAAAAGCATTAAAATTTTATGAAAAAGCCCTGATTTTACCATCTACTACAAAAAGGCGTATAACACTTTACAATTGCTTAGTCCACATATCGCTTGAAACAAAAGATTACATAAAGGCGCAAAATTATATTCACTCTGCCCAAAAACTAGATTTAAGCGAATACGATAAGATTGTTTTTTCATCCTATGAGGCTGAAATAAGTCTTGTTGAAGGTGACGAGAAGAAATTTATGAAGTCTAAATTACTTGCAATCAAATATTTTGAAGAAAATAAATGTTTCATAAATTTGGAGCACGACTACTCTATTCTTTCTGATTACTATTTACGCAAAAAAAATACCCGCCAAGCTTTTATCTACTTGAAGAAAAAGGAGAATCTAACCTATGAAAAACATTAAGAACTTATCAATTTTAACATTCCTTGTTTTCACTTTCGCACTACTTTCTTCCCCATATTATCTGCCCACGACTTTTTCAACTGTTTTACCTGACACACGCCATAAAACAGTTATGACTTAGGAACTCCATGAGTTATAACGAGGTTTGTTCCTTCCTCTATTCTTGAAAGACTATATTATTGAGGGAAAAGGAGGCAATTAACATGCTATTCATCGGCGGCATTGATGCCCAGCAACAAGAAATCGGGCAGTTTGACTCAGTCCGTTGCCTCCACTGTGGGGAAAATCACGCCATGGACTTGGTTAAAACGTTCTATTACTTCCACTTTTTCTTCTTGCCCCTATTCAAATGGAACGTGAAATATCTGGTGACCTGTGGAGGTTGCCAGGCCGTGATGGCTGTCCCTTCCGACGTTGGAAAAGATTTGGAAAACGGCAAGAGCCACGACATCGACCCCGCAGACCTAACGATTTTACAGGAAGGTCATGCTAAACGTTCTCATTGTTCGAATTGTTCCCATGAGGTGAGCAGTGAGTATGCATATTGTCCCCATTGCGGAGAAAAAATGGAGGTTACGAGTTAGGTCGCAAAATAAAAATGCAGCAATCCATCGAATCTTTATACGATGGATTGCTGCATTTTTTCTATAACAATGACTGGTTAGCCGTAATAATCGCTGTTGAGTAAACGTCCTCTGCGGAGCATCCGCGGGATAGGTCGTTGACTGGTTTGTTGAGCCCAGCTAGGATTGGCCCGATGGCTTCGTAGCCGCCTAATCGTTGGGCAATTTTGTAGCCTATGTTTCCTGAGTTTAAGCATGGGAATACGAAAACGTTAGCCTGCCCAGCTACTGAGGAGTTTGGTGCTTTTAGCTTGCCGACACCTTCTACTAGGGCTGCATCGAATTGAAGCTCGCCATCATAGTCGAAGTCAGTTTCCATGCCGTCAAGGATGGCTTTTGCTTCTGACATTTTTTTCGTTTCTTCCGTTTTGGCTGACCCGAGTGTAGAGAAGCTTAGTAGGGCAACTTTCGGGTCGATGTTGAACATGCGGGCAGCCTTTGCAGATTCCACTGCAAATTCAGCGATGTCGCTGCTTGTTGGGGAAGGGTTTACGGCACAGTCCGCAAAGATGTAGCGGCGCTTCGCTTCTTTTAACATGGCGAAGTATCCGAAAGTTTTGCTGACACCTGGCTTAGTTTTAATGATTTGAAGGGCTGGGCGGATCGTATCTCCTGTCGAGTGGATAGCACCAGACACCAATCCGGCTGCAAGGTTCATGTGAACCAGCATGGTCCCGAAGTAGTTGACGTTTTTGACCATTTCACGGGCTTGTTCTTCCGTTGCTTTTCCTTTACGGACTTTGACAAGCTCTTGGACCATTTCTTCCAGCTTATCGTAGTTGGACGGGTCGATGATTTCCACTCCGTCAAGGGACCACTCCCCAGCGGCGGCTTTTACTTCTTCCGGATTCCCGATGACGATTGGGTGAAGCATATTTTCACGGGCAAGAAGGCTTGCTGCCTGAACCACGCGGGGTTCATTCCCTTCAGGGAATACGATGCCAATCCCTTTTCCGTGAATCTTATTTTTTAAGCTAGTCATAATATCCATGTTTTTTCCACCTTTTTCAGGGCTGCCCATGAAACGTTGGGCATCTCCTTTAATCTCTCTTACTATTTTACCCTGTTTTCGGGAAAATTAAAAGGTATATGCCTTTTAATTTTCATTTCGTAGTCATTTTTCTTTTTTTGCCGCATAAAATTTAAAAGAAAAGCGAGGTGATATCATGGCACGTTTAAGAACGACGCCTTATGAGAGAGACCTTCTCGCTCGGCTTATGCGGGCCGAAGCGGAATCTGACGGGGACATTGGCATGTTGCTTGTAGGCATGGTCGGAATCAACCGGGTCGTATCGGATTGCAGCGACTTCAAAAGCCTGTACGACATTGAGGACATGGTCTACCAAAGCCCAGGGGGATTTGAGGCAATCTCTTATTCCTACTTCTATCAGGCCGCCCGCCCCAACGAGCTTAAGCTTGTGGACCGGCTCATTGAAGGGGAACGCTTTGAACCCGGTACTTATGCCCTCTGGTTTTACAATCCCTACACGTCAACCTGTCCTGCCCAATGGTGGGGCAACTGGAATTCAGGACGTTACGGGGAACATTGCTTCTTCATCCCAGCAGGTTCCGAAAATTGCAACTTGTAAGCTTACATTCCCAGCAATAGACAGAAAAAGCACGGATTCGCCCTTTGAATCCCGCCAGCATGAAACCGCATAAGCAACCTAATCCGCAACAGTATCGAAAGGAGAGAAATCCATGAGTAATTTTTATCCAAACCCACCGGTGCAGCCCCAAGGTGACTACCGCTACCAAGCACCAGGGTATCCTTATCCAGCAACAAACCCGGTAACAAACTTGGTGGCTACGCAACCTTATCCGGGATATGCCCCACCTGCACAACCCGTGCCTGGAGCAGCGGCGACTGCCCCGCAATTCACCTCTGCCGCACAAGCTGCCGCTACTGCCGCCCAAGCTGCCGCAACGGACGCTGCGGTCAACGATTTCTTGAATCAGGCCAGCAACCGCAACTCTGGTAACTATGTGGACAATATCCTGAACCAAAATGCCGGCAAGCTTTGCAAGCTGCATTTTACGTTCAACTCCGGAACCCAAACTGGGGAAACTAAGGTGTTTACTGGTATTTTGGAAGCGGTTGGGCGCGACCACATTGTCATTTCCGATCCTAAGACCGGGCACCGCTTCGTCTTGCTCATGATTTACTTCGATTATGCGGAATTCCCAGAAGAAATCAACTACTACTACCCTGGAACCAACCGCTTGAATGTAGCGACTTCCGATTTCTTGCAAAACAACCCGGAAATCATGCCGCTATACAACTACAAAGCAGCCAAACAAAATGCTTTCATCCAACACTTGGAAGCCAAAGTCGGGCAGTAGCAAAGATAAATCCCACTCCCAAAGCAGTCACAAACCGCTTTGGGGGTGGGATTTTCAATTTAGGATAAAGACCAGTCAATCGGTTGGCGACCGTTGGCTTTTAAAAATTCGTTGGCTTTGGAGAACGGTTTGCTCCCGAAAAATCCCCGGCTGGCGGACAGCGGCGATGGGTGGACCGATCCGATGACCAAGTGCTTGGAGCTATCGATGAGTTTTTTCTTGGACTGGGCGTGTTTGCCCCATAAGATAAAGACAACCGGGTCTTTTTTTTCGTTAATAAGCTGCAAAATATGGTCGGTGAACTCTTCCCAGCCTTTTTTGGCATGGGACATGGGTTTTCCGGCTTCTACGGTGAGGGTGGTGTTGAGCAAAAGCACCCCTTGCTTCGCCCATGGGGATAAATCTGTCCCTTGGGGCTGAGGGCTTCCTATGTCTGCCACCAGTTCTTTGTAGATATTTCGCAACGATGGCGGTATCCTTACCCCATCATTTACAGAAAAAGCCAATCCTTTGGCTTGCTTAGGACCGTGGTATGGGTCTTGCCCTAAAATGACTACCTTGACATCCGCAAGGGAAGTGAGGTTGAAGGCGGTGAAAATTTCTTCTTTTGGGGGATATACGGTGGTATTCTGATATTGGGTGTCTAGGAAGCGGGTGAGGTCTTGAAAGTATGGTTTTTGGAATTCGTCTTGGAGGAAGGTTTTCCATTCAGTATTTAAGTTCATTTGCGTATTGCTCCTTTCCGGGAAATCCTCCCTTTTGGTATATTATAACATTTCCAACACTCCGAAAACATGATAAAATAGAGGAAGATACAAATAATTGAGGAGGTTTTGGCATGGATTCCTGTATTTTCTGTAAAATCAACGCGAGGGAGATTCCCGGTCACATCGTCTATGAAAACGAGGACGTACTGGCATTTCTCGACATCGCCCAAGCGACAAAAGGTCATACTTTGGTTATTCCTAAAAAGCATATCACCGATATTTTTGAAATGGATGCTGAAACCGCCGCCGGTATTTTTAAAGTAGTTCCCCAGATTGCCAATGCCTTAAAGAATGCTTTCGGGGCGGAAGGCATGAACATCGAAAACAACAACCGCTCTATTGCCGGGCAAGAGGTCTTTCACCATCACATCCACCTAATCCCACGCTATAGCGAAGATGATGATTTCAAGCTGTTTGCGTTTCCGAACAATTATGGCAAGTATTCTCAGGATGAACTGGCGCAGTTGAAGGATAAGATTAAAGAGCATGTCTAAACAAAAAAATTGGAGAGTGACTTATGTATAAAATTATCGTTTTAGACTTGGATGGCACGTTGATGTCGTCGAAAAATCAGATTTTGCCGGAAACGAAGAAGGCTTTGATCCGGGCGCAGGAGCGGGGAATCAAGGTCGTCTTGGCTTCGGGGCGCCCGACTTTTGGGATGGTCAAAGCTGCGAAAGAGCTTCGCTTGGATGAGTTTGGCGGCTTCACTTTATCTTATAATGGGGGGCGGATTATTTGCGCCCAAAGCGGGGACCGGATTTATGATGATTCCCTAACACCGGAAATTGCACATGAGCTTTACGATTTGGCAAAAGAGATGAACATCAACATCATGGCTTATGAAGAGGAGCACATCGTGACTGTGGATGATGACCAGTGGATTCAAAAAGAGTCTTTCATAAACGATATGCCCATCAAAAAAGTGGAAGATTTCAAAACCGCTGTCACTTTTAACACAGTGAAATGCCTGTGTACGGGCGAGCCTGATTACTTAGAGGGTGTGGAGAAGAAATTCCAGGAACGGTTGGGGGAGCGCCTAAGTGTCATGCGTTCCATGCCATTTTTCCTAGAAATCATGCCCCAAAATATCAACAAGGCATATTCTTTGCAAAAACTTTGCGACCATCTTGGGATTGATAAGTCCGAAATGATTGCCTGCGGGGATGGCTATAACGATTTGCCGATGATTGAGTTTGCCGGGCTGGGTGTAGCCATGGCCAATGCCGTCGCCGAGGTAAAGGAACGTGCCAATTACATTACCAAAAGCAATGATGAGAATGGGATTTTGCATGTGATTGAGAAGTTTATGGCTGTATAATACTGAAAAGCAACGATTCCCTGATGGAACCGTTGCTTTTTTATCTGGCAGTAATGGTAAAAATAACGGCATGTTCGTAACTTTCCAAAAAATCGAGAAATTCGGTCCACTCTCTCGTATTTCGGATGTGACCGTCCGTTGCTGTGTAGTGGCGACTGCTGAAGCTATTAAATTGGAAAGTGGTTTCCACCCCTGGCTCCAAGCGAACCCTTTCAATCATCGGTGCCCACCCGACGCTATCTGAATGGTCTTCAAAAGACATCAATTCCAAATCGCTTCCAGCTAAACGCATACTTAGGTAATTCGTCCAACTTTCTTCATCTTCTGACCATTGGTTAGTCATTCGATTGATGAAGGTTTCGGGACCGGTATTCCCCCTTAAATCCAAGTTGACGGTAGCGGTGTCTGCCAATTCTCCGAAATGGTAGCGGTAGACATTGATTTCATACCAACCCGGTCTTAGTTCATACACATGCCCGCCCCGGCTGCTTGCCAACAAGATTTGACCTTGCCCATCGGATAAGCGGACCGTCCGCATGGTCCATGAACCGCTCCAGTTTTCATAAGTTGCCATTCCAACCAATGCCAGGGTAAAAAGCATTAACACCGTGAGTAATTTCTTAAGTTTCTTGTCCATTTGCTGTCCCCCTTACCAATTAATCTGCCGAAGGGTAACGATGAAAATATCCTCGTAACCCGCTAGGATTTCCATCTCCTCCTTGAAGCCTTCAAGTGCTAAAAGCGTTGTCGGCTCTGCGTTCAACTGGCTCCCCCGCTGGGTTCCATAAAAGTAAATGACCTGCTCATCACCGATTTCAAAGTTCATCCGAAGGGGCTGGGTGTTGGTGAAAATGCCATTGACGTTGGAAATGGGGATATGGACTGGTGTCGGGTTCGTAGAGGAACCGCCACTTGCCAGCCCAAAGTTCATATAACCCGGTTGGCTAGGGAACGCACTGATAACCAGTGGTTGCACTACCCGCTCAAATTCATCACCGCCAAAGGAAAACCACATAAATTCATCAGCTAATTCCCCATTTTGATAATGCCGCCCCCAAACTTCGATGCTGCTCATCCGCATTTCAAAAAACTGGGACTGGCTGCCGTTCAGGTCGTCCATCCACCGCTCCCCTTCCGACCGCTCTACCGACACGAAATTCCAGCGGGACTGTTGGTAAGTATGGAACCAGGCGAAGCCACCGCCCATTAATAAAATCCCTACGACCATCAGCAAAATAACCCGTTTCGTTACTATTTTTCTCATCATGGCTCACCTCCTACTTCAAGTATAAACCATTTTAAAGCCAAAAGATGGTTTTTAGCATAAGCGCAGCGTTTCCGTACATAATCGTTACCGGTCTGCCATGTATGCCAACAAAGCCTTCACTTTCCGCAGGGAAACATTGCATTTTAAACCGTTTTCCATATACACCACATTAGTCGTTCGGTCCACCCGCTGTATCCTATCCACGTTTACCACAAAAGACTTATGAATCCGGTAAAAACGCGGGTCAAGCCCTTCCAAATCCTTTAAATTCCCGCTGAAATGGATTGCTTTTTCCCTACGCTGATTGGAATGGAGGGTGATTTTTCGTTCAGTTAAATCATAGCCAAAAAACATCACATCATCGTAATCCACCACATATTCTTGGTCTTTATCCGTCACCCGAAGGAATTTTTTCTGGGGTGAGCCCTGTTGATGGCGGTTATAGGCATCCATCAGGCATTCACGGGCTCTTTCCGCCAGTTCGCTGAAATTGCCTTTAGGAATATAGTCCAAAGCGGACACCCGGTACTTGAAGGTGAGTGGGGTGTATTGGTCATGGGTGGTCACGAACACGATGAAGCCTGTCGGGTCATATTCCCGGACTTTCACAGCCAAGTCGATGCCCGTGCATTCCCTTCCCAGTTCCACATCCAAAAAATAGAAGCGGGGCATGGGATTTTCCTTGACTGCCATCAACACCTGGTCAGGGTTTTCTGTGGATAATGCCACTTTCATGTCCAGGCCCTGTCCGATAATGAAATTCTCCACTACTTGGGTCAAGTTTTTTCGTTGCGTGGGGTCATCTTCACAAATAAAAATTTCAAGCATGGTTTCCACTCCCCATCAATTCTAAATGTTGGGTAAAATAACCTTCGCCAATTTCGTGATAAGCCCGAAGGTTCGGGGTTGCTTCCACGATTTCCATCAGTTTGGCTAGACCCAGCCCCCGGTTCTCGCCCTTAGTTGAGAAGCCTTTTTGGTACATTTCTTCGGTGGTGGGCAACTCCCCCGAATAAGAATTTTGGACCACCATCAATAGGGAGTGCTCCATGCGAATAAAAGCAACATTAAGGGAATGGTTGCTGGCTTCGATGGCATTGTCCAATAAAATTCCCAGACCCCGGCATAAATCCACCAAATCCATGGGAAATTCTTGAATAGCAACCGTTGCTTCAAACTGGGTTTTCAACCCTGATTTTTGGGCATGGGACAATTTTGATATTAGAAGTCCCCGCACCACATCAACTTGAATCTGGTTCAGGGCTTGAAATTGCTCCGGATGGGCAACTAATTCCCGTCCCATAGGCTCGATGTTTTCCAAGTACCAGTCTTTTAACCCAACCAAATCCTCTTTGTGGATAAAGCCCGACATACTAAGGAGCAGGTTTTTATAATCATGGCGAAACTGACGCATTTCCTCATAAGCTTCAAGGGTACTGATGGCATGGGATTTCAGGTTGTCCCCATAGTCAAGCTTCTGCTCGTACAGTAAACGGGTCCGTTCGACGTCCCCCTCTTTTCGCAAGAGTTTCCCGAAGCGATTAATCAAAAAAAGGACAGTAGCAGCAATTCCCACAAAAAATAAAAAGAAGATGGAAAACAGCGGATTGGCGCCCCCTAATTGGTGACCGGCGAGGATGTTGAGCATGAAAACGGAAAAGACCACCAGTAAAAATAGGGGATAGAGCACCGTAAATGGCGTATCGAAGAGAGGTTCGTTCTGGTAATGGAGGAAGAGCCATTGGCTGAAATGTGCCAGCCATAAGGCTAAAAAACCATGAAGGAAAACCCCGAGGCTCATGGTATCCCAGACCACTGCCCCGAAAATGTGCGCGAGGATTGCTTCCGTCACAAAATGTCCCAATAATAAAATGACGACGGATTGAAGCGGCACTAATATCGCGGTGGAAAAAACAGAACCTTTCAAGTAAAGAAAGCACATGTATAAAAATGCCAGGGGAACGAAGGCAAAAATGCCGATGAAGCCAAATAAAAAATAAGCGGAAATAGCACCCGTCGTGACCAATAGCCCATATTCCCAAAAATGGAATTTTTCCCGCCAGAGTATGCGTATAACGGCTATGAGTAATGCCAACTGAATGAAAAACATGGATTCGTCCCTCCTTTTTTCTCTTAGTATAGCGTATACAACCAAAAATGACAACCTATCTTTGGACAAATGCTACCCCACTTCGTTCATTGGAACTGCCATTAAATTTTCACATTCCCCTTTACAACCCCATTAATTCGGTATACAATAAAAATAAGTTAGGTTAACCTAAAAAGGGAGAGTGTTTATTATGAAAGCATTGAAAAGAATCGTAGACCTGCTAATGGTCGCTTTATTAGTGGGGGTTATTATTGTGACACCCGATGTCCATACCCATGGGCATGTCTTTATGGGGATTTCCCTGATTTTAGTGATTGCCGTCCATGTTTGCCTGAACTGGAAATGGATTACCCGTACCAGCAAGGCCATTTCAAATCAAGGGGTGAGCACAGTATTACGCCTAAAATATTTGGTCATCCTCTTGATGTTGGTGGTTTGGCTGGTCGTTGCTATCTCGTCCGTGTTCGCCGGGATTTCCTACCTCATGAACGTAGACCGAATCGAAGCCAACGCATTCTTGTCCATGCTGTCAGAAAACGGCTTTTTGGATGTCATGGAAGATTATATCCATCCGTTTACTGGACGACTTGCCGGAATTCTTGCCATCATCCACCTGCTTCAAAACCTGCCCCAACTAAGAAGGCTTTTCAGCAAATAAGGAAAACGCCAAAAAAGGACAGAAAATCACTGTCCTTTTTTGGCGTTTTCCTACGCTAGCGCCGTCTGCAAAATGGATTCTGCTTTGTCAACGCTGGCCTCATCTGGTGTTTCCACATCTTTTAGCTCGTACTCGTAACCCATCTGTTCCCACTTATAAGCCCCCATGGAGTGGTAGGGCAGCACTTCCACCTTTTCAACACTTTTCAAAGTACGGATATAGTCAGCAGTCGCTTTCAAATCCCCCTCATCATCGGTCAATCCCGGTACAAGTACCCTGCGAATCCACATCTTGGTTCCATTATCGGAGATAAAGCGACCCAAATCCAAAATGTGCTCGTTGGTTTTGCCAGTCAGGAACTTATGCTTTTCAGCGTCCATCATTTTAATATCCAGCATGACCATGTCTGTATATTTCAATAGTTCGCGAAGCTGCTCTTTGCGGGAATCAGTGGTAATCCGAATATCGCCAGAGGTATCAATATTGGTATGAATGCCATGGGCTTTGCATTGCTTGAAAAGCTCAGTAACGTATGGCATTTGCAAAAGGGGCTCTCCTCCGCTGACAGTGATCCCGCCCCCGGAAGTTTCAAAGAACTCCTTGTACTTCAGCAAATGGTCCATGACTTCAGAAACGGGCATGTCCTTACCGTCTTTCATCCTCCAGGAATCCGGATTATGGCAGTATTGGCAACGCAGGCCGCAACCTTGGGTAAACAAAATAAAACGGATTCCAGGCCCATCAACGCTCCCGAAACTCTCAACCGAATGGATAAAGCTCCTAAGTTCACTCATACGATACCCCTTGATTTTTTTTTGGGCCCGCCCACAAGGGACGGGGTGCTACAAGAATACCTGGCTTGCTTGAAAATGAGTTGCTATATTACATCGCTGCGTGCATCGTACGGTTAATAACGTCCAATTGCTGTTCGCGAGTTAGTTTGATGAAGTTTACAGCGTATCCAGAAACACGGATGGTCAGCTGTGGATATTTTTCTGGGGATTCCATTGCGTCAAGCAACGTATCGCGGTTGAACACGTTGATGTTCAAGTGATGGCCTTTTTTCATGACATAAGCGTCAAGGATAGCCGCTAAGTTACGGACACGGTCCTCTTCTGTGCGTCCCAATGCTTTAGGCACTAGGGAGAAGGTGTTGGAGATACCATCTTGTGAAGCTTCGAATGGCAATTTGGCAACAGATGCCATAGAGGCAATCGCCCCGTTAGAGTCACGCCCGTGCATTGGGTTAGCCCCTGGTGCAAATGGCTCACCGGCTTTACGTCCACAAGGGGTTGCCCCTGTTTTCTTACCATAAACCACGTTGGAAGTGATGGTCAGGATAGACTGGGTCTGCATTTGTGCACGGTAAGGCTTGTGGCGGCGGATAGCAGTCATGAATTTATTTGTTACATCAACCGCTAATTCATCCACACGGTCGTCGTTGTTTCCGTATTTAGGGAAGTCCCCTTCAACTTCAAAGTCAACAACGATGCCGTTCTCGTCGCGGATTGGCTTGACTTTAGCATGTTTGATTGCAGATAATGAGTCAGCGACTACGGAAAGGCCAGCGATACCTGTTGCGGAAATACGCTCTGCATCAGAATCGTGAAGCGCCATTTCAATGCGCTCATAGCTGTAACGGTCATGCATGTAATGGATAACGTTTAGAGTATTGACATAAAGCTCTGCCAACCATTCCATAACTTCCTCGAAACGCTCCATGACTTTATTGAAGTCAAGGACTTCGTCAGTGATTGGGCGCCAGTGAGGGCCAACCTGTGCTTTGGATTTCTCATCTACCCCACCATTGATAGCATAAAGCAAAGCTTTACCTAAGTTGGCACGGGCACCGAAGAACTGGACTTGCTTCCCGACTTTCATTGGGGATACACAGCAAGCGATGGCATAGTCATCACCGTAGATTGGACGCATGATGTCGTCGTTTTCGTACTGAATGGCGGATGTTTTAATGGACATTTTCGCACAGTATTCTTTGAATGCCTGCGGAAGCTTAGTGGACCAAAGAACGGTTAAGTTCGGCTCTGGGGCTGGCCCTAAGTTATCTAGCGTGTGCAGGACACGGAATGAGCTTTTTGTGACTAGAGGGCGTCCGTCTGTCCCAACACCACCGATGGACTCAGTTACCCAAGTCGGGTCACCTGAGAATAACTCGTTGTAATCCGGTGTACGGGCAAATTTAACCAGGCGAAGCTTCATAACGAAGTGGTCCATCATTTCCTGGGCTTCCTGCTCAGTGATGACACCGTTTTGAAGGTCGCGCTCAATGTAAATATCTAGGAATGTAGAAGTACGGCCAAGTGACATGGCTGCCCCATTTTGCTCTTTGATAGCCGCTAAGTAACCGAAGTATAACCACTGGATGGCTTCTTTAGCAGTTGTCGCTGGCTTGGAAATATCGCATCCGTAAGCCGCTGCCATTTTCTTAAGTTCATTTAACGCACGGTACTGCTCGCTGATTTCTTCGCGAAGGCGGATGTTTTCTTCCGTCATCGTATGGGAAGTCCCATTATGGTCTTTTAATTTTTCCGCCATTAAGCGGTCGATCCCGTAAAGTGCCACACGGCGGTAGTCACCGATGATGCGCCCGCGTCCGTAAGCATCTGGAAGCCCTGTAATAACCCCTGATTTACGGGCTGCACGCATTTCAGCCGTGTAAGCATCGAATACCCCTTGGTTGTGGGTCTTGCGGTAGTCGGTAAAGATATGGGAAACTTCAGGATCCACTTCAAATCCGTAAGATTTAGCAGCAGCTTCCGCCATGCGGATCCCACCAAATGGCTGCAATGAACGTTTGAAAGGTTTGTCAGTCTGGAAACCAACGATGGTCTCTAATTCTTTATTCAAGTAACCTGCGTCGTGGGAAACGATAGTAGATACGGTTTTCGTGTCCATATCCAAAACACCGCCATTTTCACGCTCGGCCTTCGTCAATTCCATAACTTGGTTCCACAACTGGTTCGTCGCTTCAGTTGGTCCCGTCAAGAAGGAATCGTCCCCTTCGTAAACCGTGATGTTCTCTTGGATAAAGTCCCGGACATCGATTTTCTCTTGCCATGTAGTGCCTTTGAATCCATTCCATGCTTCCATATTTAAGCCCTCCATTTATACATTCATATTTTCGAGATAACGTTATAATCAATTTCTTGTACGAACTTATTATAAACCCACTTTGTGAAAATTGCAAGAGGTTTTGTGTAATTATTCTCAAACTTCGACGGAATAGGTGCTCTTTTCGAATAAATTTTTTGGAAATGTCAAGCATAATGCCTCATCTGTCGAAATTTATAATCGGTCGCTTACATGCTCTCATGCATCGTCCGATTGATGACATCCAACTGCTGTTCACGGGTGAGTTTGATGAAATTCACCGCATAGCCGGAAACCCGGATGGTCAGCTGCGGGTATTTTTCAGGATGCTCCATGGCGTCCATCAACGTATCCCGGTTAAAGACATTGATGTTCAAATGATGCCCTTTTTTGATGGTGTAGGCATCCAAGATAGCGCTTAGATTACGGATACGGTCCTCCTCTGCGCGTCCAAGTGCTTTGGGGACCAGGGAGAAGGTGTTGGAAATGCCGTCCTGTGCTGCCTCAAAAGGCAGCTTGGCGACGGACGCCATGGAAGCGATGGCTCCTGTGGTGTCACGGCCATGCATGGGATTGGCACCTGGCGCAAACGGCTCCCCTGCTTTTCGCCCATCAGGGGTTGCCCCCGTCTTTTTCCCATAAACCACGTTGGACGTAATGGTCAGGATGGACTGGGTTTGTATCCTTGCCCTGTAGGGCGTGTTGGCCCGTATTTTGGCCATAAAACGGCTCATGACCTCGACAGCGAGGGCATCCACACGGTCATCATTATTGCCAAACTTCGGATAATCCCCTTCAACCAAAAAGTCGACGACGATGCCAGTTTCATCCCTTATGGGCGTGACCTTAGCATATTTTATCGCAGAAAGGGAATCAGCCACTACCGATAAGCCGGCAATCCCTGTCGCTGAAAACCGCTGGGCATCTGTGTCGTGCAGAGCCATCTCCAAGCGCTCATAACTGTATTTGTCGTGCATGTAGTGGATAACGTTCAATGTGTTCACATATAGCTCCGCCAGCCAGTCCAAAACCTGGTCGTAAGTTTCCATAACCTCGTCGATGTTCAAGACGTTCAGGCTTACCGGTCTAAACAATGGAGCCACCTGAACCTTCAATTTCTCGTCAATCCCGCCGTTAATGGCATACAGCAACGCCTTCGCCAAGTTGGCACGGGCCCCGAAAAACTGGACTTGCTTACCGATTTTCATGGGGGAAACGCAACAGGCTATCCCATAGTCATCGCCATAAAGAGGGCGCATGATGTCGTCGTTCTCGTATTGGATTGCCGATGTCTTGATGGACATTTTCGCACAATAGGACTTGAAATGGGCCGGCATGGACGTGGACCACAAGACGGTCAGATTAGGCTCCGGGGCGGGACCAAGGTTGTCCAATGTATGGAGCATCCTAAATGAATTTTTCGTGACCAAACTGCGTCCCACAGTGCTTACGCCCCCAATGGATTCCGTCACCCAAGTGGGATCCCCGGAAAACAATTCGTTATAATCCGGCGTGCGGGCAAAGCGGACCAATCGGAGTTTCATGACGAAATGATCCATCAGTTCTTGGGCCTCAGCTTCCGTTATCAGCCCCTTCCTAAGATCTCTTTCTATATAAATGTCTAAGAAGGTGGAAGTCCGGCCAAGGGACATAGCGGCACCGTTTTGTTCTTTGACGGCACCCAGGTACCCAAAGTATAGCCACTGGATGGCCTCCTGGGCAGTTTGGGCCGGTACTGAAATATCAAAGCCATAAGAAGCAGCCATTTGTTTCAGCTCTTCAAGAGCCCGGTACTGCTCGTTGATTTCTTCCCGCAGGCGGATGTTTTCTTCCGTCATCTGTTTGGATGTCCCATTCAGGTCCCTCATTTTTTCCTGTTTGAGCCGGTCGATACCATAAAGAGCTACCCGCCGGTAATCCCCGATAATGCGTCCCCTGCCATAGGCATCGGGAAGCCCGGTGATGACACCAGATTTGCGGACGGCCCGCATCTCCGGAGTATACGCATCGAATACGCCCTGATTGTGCGTCTTACGGTACTCAGTAAAAATCTTCTTCACTTGAGGATCTACTTGATACCCATAGGAATTTGCTGCATTTTCTGACATGCGGATTCCCCCAAAGGGTTGCAGTGCCCGTTTGAAAGGCTTGTCTGTTTGAAGCCCCACGATCTTCTCATAGCATTTATTTAAATAACCCGGCTCATGAGAGGTTATGGTGGAGACGATGTGGGTATCCATATCCAATACGCCCCCTGCCAACCTTTCTTGCTCCGATAACTCGATGACTTGCTCCCAAAGTTTTTTGGTTGCAACTGTTGGCCCCTCTAGGAAGGACTCATCCCCCTTATATTCCGTGACATTCTCTATAATGAATTCCCGCACATCAATGGCGGCTCTCCAAAGTTCCCCTTTAAAGCCTTCCCAAGCTTTCATAAACGTTTCCCCCCTTAATAAAAAGTGCAACAAGCCCGTTCACGGAAGGATGAAAGGTGTGCCTGGAATAAAATCAAGCTGGGTGCTTTTCCCAGAAGCGAGTTTATGGAAGGTCACTTTTCATCCTGAAGTGGCTTGTGGAACTGGATTGAATAAAAAGCGCAACAAACCTGTAACGTACTGCAAGACTGTTTTATGAAGTCCATGCTAAGGTGATTATAACCTCCGAAAGAAACAAACTCAATACCAAAAGGGAAAAAATGGGTTTTTCCTTCCTCGAATAACGATGCCTACCACATTTTCACAGAAAACGCACAGTTTTTTCCACGAAAAAAAGCGACCGTGTCGCTTCCTGATGGAATAAATGCCCCTTAGAATAAAACTATCCATACAGTTATACATCCGCATATAAAGACGGGAATGCTTTGCATCAAGGGTACCTCTATTACCTCGCTTTGTCCAGATTTGCGAGGATTTTTTCGTCAGTCCGAGGAAGTGAACATGTGGTGAAGTGGAACTTCATGGCATGTTTGCTGGCAGGGTCCCCGCCCTTCCGTAGGAAGGTATCCTCCTTTGGTGGGCTATTAGGAATGGCGGAAAAAGACCGCAAAGATGGATGAATTGGAGTTATTAGAGGTGCCCTCAACTCAAAAGAAAATAGTCTTGATTCCCAGGGCGATGATGACCAGGCCCCCGATGATGTTTCCCTTCTTGCCGATTTTATGGCCGACCCGGGCCCCAAATGTAGTCCCAGCATATGTCAGGGCGATGCCGCCTCCGCCGATGATGAGAATCGCCAATTGAGAGTTTTTGTAAAGGAGGCTGAATGTAATCCCTGCCGTAAGGGCATCGATGCTGGTTGCCAGCCCCATGGCAAACATGAGCCAAATGCTGAAATGACGCCGTCCACTGAGTTCTGATGGCCGCAACCCGCCAATGATGCTATGCCCGCCAAGCATCAGCAAGATACCCCCGGCCACCAACGAATTGTACTTGGTCGCTTCCCCGCTTAAGACCTGGTATAAAAGGAGGCCAACCCCAAAGAGCAGCCCCTGGAAGATCCCGAAAATCAAAGAAATTTTCAACCTTTGTCCCAGCGTGCGGATGGTCCCGTCCATTCCACAGGTCATCGCTACGGTAAAGGCATCCATTCCCAGGGCTATTGCCATCAGGGTTGTTACGATTAAATATCCTGCCATGAGCCCCCACGACCTTTCCCAAAAGTTTAAACACTTCCTTACAGTTTATAGGTGGCGGAGGTTTTTTATGATGGCAACCCTTCGACAATTTTTTAACCGTATTTTTTGGTTGACATATTACTAAAGCATGCTATAACCCGAGTTTTACACCCGGCTCCGAAAAAACTCTGTCGAAAAACATCTGATATCAAGGGTTTTAGGGGTTGAAACCCGTTTCATTATTTGATATAATTAATATACATATATCAACATAGGATTGGAACGGGAATTATGCATATCGAGAAAATTAAAAACAACGGCGTCGATTACCTGCGCCTTTCCAAGTCGCACTATGACAGGGAACTGAAAAAACAACGGAGGACGGTC
>Ga0268261_10000427_pt1 | contig 26201 bp, 20 predicted proteins | sample TergutNc150P1_FD_190353 | JGI IMG/M metagenome (GOLD analysis project Ga0268261, IMG submission 190353) | Nasutitermes corniger P1 segment gut microbial community from laboratory colony in Florida, USA - Nc150 P1 (SPAdes) (version 2) | ecosystem: Host-associated > Arthropoda: Insects >... | reverse complement strand
CTGTGGGTGGCGTATGCCACCCACAGCACACTCAAACCGGTTCCAACTCTTCCACGATAGCGGCAGATAGCAGTAACGGTGCGACAAACACCAGATGCTGTACATACAGTTATATTCGCTCCTGATGATGGGTGGAAGTACCACCCGAAACATGTAGAGCAGTTTCCAGATATAAATAAACTGTGTAACGTTGCATCTTGTTGGATACATATTGGAATACTATTAGGAGCTCAATATATTCTCCACATTAGCAGGATAAGGGTTAATTCATGTTTGTTGTCACATTAGACAGACATACTGATGTCTGATTAACAGACATCTGGCACAAATAAGTGTATTTAACAACATGTAAAGAAAAGTCAAATATGAACAAACATAATGAAATCAGAAATAATTAGAATTATGATGCCAGCTGAACACTTCAGTTACTTCCAAGTTACGAACTGGAAAATTTTAACCACTTGATTTTTCATAGTACAGTGTACACAAATCTGATGCATCGCACCCTGAAGATGGAGGCAGCAGGCTTCTCTGAAACACTGACATCTACGTATCTGACTGTACAGCATCACATCCCAAAAGACTGTAATATTTAGTGTTAGTTACTTTTTTACTGACAGCTGAGACAAAACCACAGAATCACAAAAACCGCACCAGATATGTAAATCATGCCGATTTAAAAACCATTACCTTGAGATCTCTGTGAATTACTGGTGGTTGCTGACTATGCATATGCTGAACAGCTCTACAAGTCTGCCATAAAATTCTACATATCACATCCACAGGTAGTGGGGAACTCCGATTTGTCAAGACATCCACTAAACTTCCACCTGGAAACATAACAAGTAATCACACAAACTCCACAAACTTTTATTCACAAGACCAGAAAGACATATTGAAGAACACTTTTTATATCCTGATAAACAGACAAGCAATAAAAACAATAACATTTCTCTTATCAATAATGTTTGATCATAATCATTTTTTGACATGCAAATTCCCAATCTGCCACCACCACAACCGGCAGTAGAAAGGAAACAAACACTACACAATATAAAAAACAACAATCATAACTTGGCACACCAGAACACAGTAATCACATTCACTCTATACTTACTTACTTACTTACTCCATGGAGCAGAGTCCTTCTTGAGAAGCTAACCAGTAAACTTTGCAGCTAGTCAAGAAATTCCCCGCATTTATGGAACCCAAAAGTCCCTCACCGTACACACAAGTGCCCGCCACCTGTCCCTATCCTGAGCCAACTCCATCCAGTCCCCATGACCCCCTCCGACTTCCTGAAGATCCATCTTAATGTTATCCTCCCATCTACGTCTTGGTCTCCCCAATGGCCTCTTTCCCTCAGACTTCCCCACCAACACCCTGTGCACACCTCTGTCCTCCCCCATACACGCCACATGCCCTGCCCATCTCATTCGTCTTGATTTTACCACCCGCACAATATTGGGTAAGGAGTACAGATCATTCAGCTCCTCGTTATGCAGCTTTCTCCATTCCCCTGTCACTTCGTCCCTCTTAGGTCCAAGTACTTTCCTGAACACCCTATTCTCAAACACCCTCAGCCTGCATTCCTCCCTCAATGTCAGCGACCAGGTTTCACACCCATATAAAACCGCAGGCAAAATTATAGTTCTATATATCTTGATCTTTAAGTTTTTAGATAGCAACCTGGAAGACAACAGATTCTGCACTGAATGATAGTAAGCATTCCCTAACTTCAATCTGCTCTTAATTTCTTCCTGAATAGAATTTTAATCTGTTAACGTCGTTCCTAGATATTTGAACTCTTCCACCCTTCCCATGGAACTATTATCAATCTTCACACTGTGACCCCGCCCTGCATTCCAATCCCGAGACATAACCATGTACTTAAGATTCTGTTTGTCTCAGTTGTGATGCTGCGTCACTTGGTGACTGGATCCCAGCGTTCTACACTTAGCCTTCAGAATGATACACTGACTAGGACATGGGCTGGACAATCAATTCCCAGCAGGGCTAACAGAGTCTTATTTTGTGCAAAACATCCTGACCAGGTCTGGGGCCCAACCAGCCTCTTATTTTGTGCAAAACATCCTGACCAGGTCTGGGGCCAAACCAGCCTCTTATTCAATGGCTGCCAGGGGCTCTTACCCTGGCAGTCAAGCAGCCGGGGCAAGAGGCTGACCATTCACCCCATCTTGTGATGAGGTTAAGAATGAGTGGAGCTGTACCTCCACTCCCCATAAGCATTCACAGTGTACACCTGTACAATGGTACTCACTAAACAAACTGCTCAACACACAAATGTAATACTACGTGACTTTCGGAGTTTTTGCAGTGGTGTCACTGAAGATTCTGTTTGTCTCAGTTGTGACGCTGCGTCACTTGGTGACTGGATCCCAGCGTTCTACAGTGATGCAGTGTCGTATAACACTTACTGACCCTTAAACATTGCCTCAAAACTATGGCACCTGATCCCCCACTGATGCGTAGCATAACTTCCCAGGAGAAGGTATCCTCAAGTGACAACCCCTGGGGAAAGAACCCCCCCCCCGGTACCAACTGAACAGGAGGCTGGGTGGGCCCACAGCCAGTATGGTTACTTTACAGAACAGAAAAATCTCCTCCTGCTGCTAATCAAATCCTGCATCACCAACCCAAAACCTAATCACTATAGTGACTGAGCTACCCTGGCACTGTCAGAATTTATACTTGTTAAACTTAAACACAGTAATTTTAAAATTAACAGCTCATTCATTAATTTATATCTCATCAAATAAAGTAAAACATCTGAAGGCAAACAGCCACACAACTATAAACATGAGTGTGTCAATGAACAGCATTGTAGTAACAAACAGCAGTACCTATCCTGGAAGAACTAGGCATAAATGGAAGGGTAATAGTAAAATGGAACTCAAAGAAATTGGATGGGAAGGCACAGACTGGATTAATCTGGCTCAGGATAGGGATAGGGGGAAGGTCTTATCACCACAGACATGGACCTTGAAGGTGCACTGTAATTTTGTGATTGGATGAGAAACTATCAGCTTGTCAAGAAGTACTCATTCTGCACCCCAGATACAGTTGCATTCTGTGCCAGAATCATGATATCTAAAACTTTACAGAAGGAATGATGCTCAAATCGAGAAACTGAAGATTAGTCTAAAAAAGCAACACAGGGAAAGTGGAATTAAATCAAACAAACAAACACTACTGCAATACTGCACCACCACATTTAAATGTCGATATATTCACACACATTTAGACCTACAAATTATGGTGGGCAGGTTGATTCAATCATTATCAACAATAAGTAAATTTGGTAATTTTTGTTATTATTGTCCAGTTTGGAAATACACACATGGTTGGGCCCTTTTGTTTAATTATCTTGGAAACCTTGAAGTACACACAAAGTGCACTCAACACAGAGTGTGTGCACCATTCTCCTTTGCAGTTTCTCTTTGGAACATTTTCCCTCTGGTACATATATCGAGCTTCACTCAAAATGCTCATAAAAATGCAACTGGATATTTATGTGAAGCTGTCATTACAACTGTCCAATCTAAATGAAAATTAAAATGGCTCAGACCAGTTTTGGTAAAATCAAAATAAAATGTCATGCATATCCCCCTACTACTTCATAAGTTTTAACATGCATATGAACAGATGGATGGACAGATTTTAATGGCTGCTCTGGAGGGATGCAGCCACAGTTAAATGTGCTTTAAAATGAAATGGAACAAGTCACATTAAGTGCAAATTCCTAATTAATCCAGGTGGAAATAGTTTGGTAAAAATAATGACAAACATCATACATAAAGGTAATACAAGACATTAGACACGTGTCAGTATCATTCAGATATGTCAGTATCATTCAGAGCAGTCTGGCTAAGGATTCAAATCTTTGCTGATGTGCTGGTGTGTCAGTGAGTGAGAAGAGGACTGTGACATCTTCATTTTCAGGTTCAAGCCCTTGAAGATAACGACGACACAAACCACTCGTCCAATCATCTAATGACACAGCATCATGTCACAGGAGATTTAAACCCTCATCATTCAGATATCCTCAGCCCTTTTACTGAACTTCAATACTAACTGCAAGACATACAAGGTAACTCACCAGTGCACAGTTCTGTAACAAGAAGATATTCACCACAACCATGCCCTGACTTTGCTTTGTCAATGTACGCTGCAGAGAGGTACTGGATGATGTTAGGATGCCCTGACAGTTTCCTCTAAGAAATGTAAGTTAAGGAAGTACATCAATATGTAAACATTTGGTACTATCAAAGGTGAAACCAAACGACACAGTTACTACGTTACAATCAGCACCCTGATCACTACAGTAACTAAATTTAGATTTAAGGTTTCCACAGTGACATTCTTGTAAATTCACATCTTCTATGTCATTGGGTTACTGTTTTCTGGTGTTTCAAAGGAATGTAGAGCTTTCACCTTCAATGGCTGAAAGGTTCAAGCAGAAATCAAACTCACCACCATGCAGTCACATCCCAGGAGACCTGAATCCTCTAATTAAATGACATTTAAGATAAATACAAACTGTGCATACAGGTGGATGGCCATGGCCCATTTCAGGGCATCCAGTAGCAACAACATGCAGCATGCAAGGATAAAGAAGGGGGAAACATTAAATGTCATCAGATTAGGCATCTTACAAGCTGATTTAGGAATTCCTTACTTTCATCACATGAAAGTAACGCAGAATGAAATAAGAATGGGAAATTCTATCACATCCAAACCTACTGTCAGTGACTGCTGCCACTAAACCTACTGAAGTTATTAAACATAAAATCTACAGAGAAAGCTATCTCTTGTGAGATTTCCACAGCAAAAGAATTGAGGATTCACATCTTCAGTATTGCTGGGCTAATGGTTCCTTCAAGTGGCAAGAAGTGTATGGAGAATGGCCGTTATTCTCGAATTGCTCGCCCCTAAAGACAGGCACTAGGTTCCTTCAGAATTTCAGCAACCACAACCCAGCAACAGAGCTTCACACCCCTAAAGACCTGTTTTGTTCAGGGGTAACACTTTTCACCTCTGGAAACAGACTTAGTGAATAATACTGAAACTCAGCACAACAAAACACTGTATTTCACCTCACTATAAAACATACAACTGTCACTATCTAAATACCGTCTGGAACACCAAACTTTCGTAATACCAACAACTCAAGCATGCCTTCCAGTGTCAATTATTTCTTCCGCCTTTTGGTCCTATGTCAGTCTGCAAGCAACTCATAACTAACAAACAGACAAAATACCAAGCACCTGCTGCCATCTTCTGGTCCTATTCACATCTACTTGCAAATATACACAAAGGCAGAATATCATTATGTGTTTGCCTTTATATATATGTCTACAGGGGCTACACATGCAGTTACATTATTCATACATCCACTACCCTTTACAATAGAGCAAACTGCAGTTAAACTAATCATTTAAAGGATACAAGAATGTTGATTTCTTGTTTTATTATATTGTTAGAATCCTCATCTGCTGCAAGCAATCTCTGAAATGAAACAATTTTATAATCCCAGACATTTCAACTCCTACTTTAATTAATAACCATGACTATCTATGTGCTGTAACTTCTGTACAATACAAACATTCAAACTGTTGCTACTGTTGAGGATTCACGTCCTCTGGAATGTGCCAATGTTTCGTTAGGCAAGTGGTTCCTGCCATTTCAAATGAACAGAATGCCTTCACCTCCCACGGTCAAGCAGGCACTAAATTCTTCCAACTACCAAGAACCACCCACCTAATAACACAACATCACATCCCAGAAAACCTGAATCCTCATCAACAATGCTACAAGAACCTCAAACCTCATGCTGTGACTGATGCCACATAAAATTAATGTTCATTCAGAAAATCACAAGCTTCCATTCCCTTCAGATGGAAGCCTCTTTTTTTCTGCAGATATTATGTCTGCCACATCACCTTTCCATGTCTAGGTGTGTGTCCTCTCTGCAGAGCTGCTCAATATATATATATAAAACATCACACACATCCTTATACAAGCTTTGAGGTTCTCAGTGGCAACTGTGAAGTTGTCTGGTGCAAGACACAAGCAGAACTTCTGCTTCTGCAATGTTATATTTGTTGCAGCAAATTAAGATGCATGACAATGAAGATGCTTGGAATACAAACACTCTTCTAGGGTGTGATGCTATGTTATTTCGTAGATATATACCACTGTTTTGGAGGTAGGCCTATCTGTTGCTTCCTCTACCCTAAAGATTGGGCAGCAGATATCTCCTTAACAGTGCTTCCCAGCCAGCCAACTACACACCATCACATGCCACAAAACCATAATCACAACCTCTCATCAAGATCACCTCTCTTTTGGGATAAGGTGTCCTGTAGTGTGTAGAAACTTCATGTGTTTATGTATGTACTACCTCCATCTTCAGGGTTACAAGCCAGAAGATTCCACCAAAATTCCAGTGTCTATCTACCAAACAACATGGCATCACATAACAGAAGAGCACAGTCTTGATACCCATCAGTGTAAAATTCAAATCTCATGTATAGAAATATGCTCAAGAAATTCAAGAACACTTCAGTGCCAAGCATCTTAAATTCCCATCCTACAATAAATACAACAAGGCAGGAGACAAAATTCTGATGTGTGAGCAGAAATATAAATTTTACACTAAGGGACGTAGCAACTGCTTTTCATAAAAAGTGTAAATAAATCTAACTTTTGTTCAGTCCCTTTCTGTGTATGCAGAAACAATGATTCCAAAATATTCTCCTGATTCATTTGGTGTACAGGATTTCTGGACACTGTACTCTCCCTGAACAGGGCAAAATATTTTGAAAACTGATCTGTTTCAGTCTCCAGGCAAAAAGATGGGAAGGCAACTAGTTCGTTGGACCTGTTAGAAAGGGTTAATAATTTTAAGCAATGGATCACTTGATCCTGAAGAAAAACACACCACTGTGCAACAGAAAACTGTTTAAAGGCAATGTATGTAGATGTGTTAAACCTATTTGCAGGAACTCACTGCAAGGGCTGAGACAAGCATTTCACTGAGTCATAAAGTCATGGAAGAATTCCTTAAAAAAATTTTCTAATCTTATGTTAAAATGAACAACATACAGTGTTCAATGTCACAACATCACACTCCAATCAGCATTCTCTGTGTGCCATTTTCAGAAGGCTGATAAATGAAACCAGTCTTAAACTGCAGATGTCTCCACTGTATCCTGGCTTCTCTGTGGCATCCTCCCATGACAAGAACAAAGCATTCAATCTTGGAGAATAGGCCACGGGGAAAAAAGAGGATATATGGGGATGCAAAACAGCGAGGATATGTGCTCACAGATGTAAGAAAATAACTTACAAGTAAACGGGGGAGAATGAAGGACGTTTTGTTGTGAAATAACCCACTCTGGTGGATAGGCCAACACAGACAGTGTCCATATGGTTTCACAGAGGTGCACCTCCACTCAATTTTAACCTTGACACTATATGTGGCGAGAGGTCAGCTTCATGTCCTGACCACTGTACACCTGTGGATGAACCTCTGGCACCCACTGAACAAGAACTGGCCCCAGAGCCAATATATGCATTTCAGAGAAGAAATAAATATCTGCCCCTGCCAGGACCTGATCCTGGATAATCTGGCCCATAGCCTATACACTGTATTGACTGAGCTCCATAAGTGGGCAGACTAAGGAGGAAAGCTATAAAGGCTTCACTTACAGTGACAATGCTTCGCAGTTCTACAGATTGCTGTTATTTTATTTGACTCTAGCAGTCACTTCCCAACAAGTCACTTAAGCTGTAACATCAGCCCCACATGACAGCTTCTTTATATAATACAAGGTCCCTATCTGTCAGTGGGCTGGGTAGTTCAGTCGGTACAGCGACTGACTACGGGCTGGACGGTCTGGGGATCAAATCCTGGTGGGGGCGAGGTTTTCTGCGCCTGTCCAGACTGGCCCTGGGGCCCAACCAGCCTCCTGTAAAATGGGCACCAGGTCTTTCCCAGGGGTAAAGAGCGGCCGGGGCGTGACGCTGACCCCTCACCCCCTTCTAGTGCCATTGGTCATAAAAAAGTAGAGCTATACCTCTACTCCCCCTATGGGCCATATGGCCTGTACAGAGCCTCAGCGTCTGTACAAGGGTGCACTTTACCTTTTTACCTATCTGTCAGCTGTAGTCACTATGCAAAATCCATCACAGCAATGAGATTCTTTATGATAAATATACTAAATACAATTCAAACAAGAAATTTCATCATAAATTCAGGCCAAAGTTTCAAAAACAACATTCACAAGGCAGGTGCCAACCAAGGAACAAGTGGATGACATTGGTGCTAAAATAGATTGCCAAGAAAATCTCCAGCCTGACTTGTGCAGTAAATGTGTTCCTGCTTCATCCACACAAAATGCAATAACTTCTGCATTTGCATTTACATGATGCAGTTGGAAGATAGTGTTTTCAGATTCACCAACAGAACTTACATGACTAATGATCATGTTTGTTACACATGGCTTGTTATACACGGAACCTTGAATGGTGACAAACCGGAAAAGCAATGACCACTCTCCTCCCTGCCATCAAGCAAAATGTCTAAATGTCAATGTATGCAAGGAGGCAGATGAAATAATGTCCCTGACATACAAGTCCTTGCAAGACTGTTGTTTTGCAACTAACATGTGTGACTTACTAATAATTATACAAGTTAATCAAACGTCTATCTAAATATGTCAACACAATTACCGAATAAAAATACTTTAGTATTCATCTGATTCAATAACAATCTTCAAAGCAATTCTGAATGTGTCTGGACCTTTAGCCATTAATCAATATATATTATCTCTTCACTAACCTTCAGTGCAAAATATTTCCCTGTACTTGGATCCTGTGTCATAAATACAAACGCGAATCCACCTGAAACAATTTCATTCTATAAATTTTTTGACAGGGGCAAAGGTACATGAAGTTTGACAGCGGTTGTCAGTTATACATTATGACAATACTGTCGCATGTCTACGTAAAAAATACATCACTTTACCGTACAATATTATTATATTACACTTGTTCAACTGCCTCAAATCAAGTGAACATAACACTAATTAAACACTTTCAAAACGTCAAAGACGGTATTGACATCAACCCTACCTTCAGCGATTACTTTCTTCACCTTTAATTTTACGTTTCCTACTTCAACCGTTTGACCTATCAACTCATTTTCAGCACCAGATGTGTTACTACTACTAAAATACCCTATTGCCGACTTAAACAGATCAGACATTTTTGAAAACTAGCCGTTTTTATCTTCGAGACATTACACACAACTTGACGACTGTTCAACCCCCCCTTGAGTTGATAGCCTAACATCCGGTCAAAGAACACACGAGCCGTACTAAACGCAGTAGGTCATGTACACCATGCGTTTGCAACTTCCCTGAAGGTCACATTTATAATAACATAACTCTTCATATGATTTTAGTACAATTTTGAGACAACAATGTACGTTACTGTACCAACGACATACGAAACAATATGCCATGAATACAGCATTCATTTGAATATGTTTTAGAAGCAGAATGAGGAGAGTAAATTTAGTTGGCAGCCTTGCTCACTTACGTTGTAATCTGCGTTTCGTACGTATAAAGTTACCATAATTTTCACTGTTCACAGCTGGTATTCACATGTGGGGTGGTGTTGAGTAACCCAACGTGCTGGCGACTGTGTAACTAGCGAAGCATGGCGAAGCTGTGTTTAAGTAAGAACGTAAAGTTACTATACTGATTATCAGTTTGGGGGGGGGGGTTTTCGGCATGTGTTGTTCAAATGAAATCCATAACATTAACACAAGATCTAACATAAACTTACATCTTCCAGTGTGTAACTTGACTCTATTCCAAAAGGGAGCTTATTGCTCTGGCATAAAGTTTTTTAACCACCTACCACCTAAAATAAAAAGTTTCAAATGAGATAAAATTATTTAAACCTGCCTTAAACAGGTTTCTTAACAAACACTCATTTTATTTCATTTGAGGAGTATCTTGAATAGAGTTACAATTAAGAATCATGGTTCCCAAATAATAAACAACGGAATTGTATTTATAATTGTATAGAATATACTTACGTGTTGTATACTTGAAATATAATTGATACATACTATTGTCAAGCAGCGACAAGAATGATTATTATATTTTTAATGTACGATAATGAGCTGTTTTGTGCTAGATATATTTACAAATATGACAATTTCTATATCCTAACGGTTATTGTAATCTAACTTGGATCTATGGAATGTGAAAAATAAATAAAAAAATTATGGTCGTCTGTGTGGTTACATCGTGTTACATGAGTTGGTTCTGACATTTTGGAGGATATGTTGCTCTCATATTCAGGGTGACTGAATTTGGTTCTTGACCTCAATCCGCATTTTTAATTTTTTTTAACTACATGAATACGTTTTGATTATGTTATTGGAAAATAACCATATTCTAGGCAAAGAATGGGTATTTCTACTTGTCAAGTATCAGAGTAGTGTATGGGTTACGACATCGTACAGTCTTGTAGGTGGCGACCACCTTAAATGCTACAGATATGTGTAGTAGGAAGTCCATTTAGCTTGGAAATACATCGGCATTCATTGTAAACCTTTTGAAAAACATTTTGAATATCTGTGCCTTGTGAGGAATTTCAGCTGTATATAGTTTATTTTTTCATTTTCATTGATACAGATTACATCATTAAAATATGTAACATGCATGATACATCTGTGATTGGCCTTATATGGGAAATTCAGTACTGAATTTCCATGTAAAACAAATTTAAATCAGAATGGAATTTATGATTTTCAGAGAAGACGAGCAAGAGGATATCATGTCGGAAACGTTATAAAATTGAGAAGAAAGTGAGAGAACACAACAGGAAAGTGAGGCGTGAAAAGAAAAAGAATCCAGGAAAGAGTAAGATTGAGATAATAATGCAGGATTATTTTTTGTTATAATACTGTGTAGAAGAATATCATATTTACCTGAATAGAAGTCATAAACGCCGAGTTAAATCCCATCTGCCGGCATTCTTAAGAGCTCACCATATTCTCCACATTAGCAGGATAAGGGTTAATTTTGTGTATGAGGTGCCCCCCCCCCCCTTTTATTTCAGATGATGAAGTAGGGAAAAATACTTGTCTTATATTTAGGTAAATATGGTAATTTGTGACTCCTGTCCCATCATGTACAGGCAAAAATGCAAAATTCTAAAGGATTATATGTGATAAGTTTCTGGTTGTGTGATAAATGGTACTGCAATTGAACAAAATATATTACAACTGTAAAATAATTCATTACAACAAGAATCAAAACTACAGGAAGGGCAAATAAAGTGAATGACAGTTCCTTACAAAACTTGTACCCTTTAAATTTATAATTCATCTACCCATTTATTGAAACATTTCAAAATGGTACCAAATTATTTGGTGCTCTCGCAGTGAATTATCACTGTATTTTTGACAATTTGAAATGTGTTCTTGGATAGGGTTTGTCAAAAGTTGTGAAAGAGTAACAACAGTGGAAACAACTCCTCACATAGATCAGGTGCACAATGTTTATGATTCATTTACCCCTCCAATTTCACACAGCTGACCGTTGGCCATAACAGTTCTAGCAGTGTTGCTATAGAATGTGTGGAGCTGCTATACCCCTTTGGCAGAAATTTAAGAAACATTCATAGAAGTTCCAGTGCTGTGTGTTGAAATACAACTCTCACATTGTAATCTTATGGAAGCTTCTCCCTTACATTTTGAAGCTTTCCCTCACTTTGCCCTGCAAAACTCATGGATTTTTCATAAGATTTTAGAATGTATTACTTGTTTACCAGATTACAGTGTATGCTTCAAACCACTGTAAAGTTAAACTGTTTAAGTTGTATGCAAAATCTGGCCTAGTCTAGGAAGGTGAGTATGTCCACTTCTGGACATCAAACCCCTGCTAAGTGTGTAGTTACATTTTGATGTCTTGCTATAACTCAGCAATCAGAATATTCAGTTTCATCAAAACCGCACAGCACTAAAGAATTATAAGTGAGTTTATGGGACTTCTTGATGCAATGGATTAAAATTTTTAAGACCATATCTGCTGTAGGGAACCATTGGCCATGTCATCCTCAAAATTTGTAGGTCTAACATATGTTTATGTATACAGTGATTGTTTTATTTGACAACTATCACATGTCACTTCCTGTCAACTTATTACATTAACATAGCCCACTCAGCCAACTGCCCCCACACACAGCAGATTAATGACACGAAGTGCCAAATGATAGTTGTCAGATAAAATAAGGGCTTTGTGAAATGGACGTGCTGTATGTAACATATTTTGTCATTGCAGATAAAAAGAAGAAGCTAATACAAGTACCAAATATTTGTCCATTCAAAGAAGGTATTCTGAAAGAAGTAGAAGCATTGAGGAAACAAAAGGAAGAAGCTAAACAGAAACAAAAAGAAATCTGGAGGGAAGAGAAGAGGAAAGCAAAAGAAAAACAGGATGGAGTTGAAGCTGGTTTAGAGGGTTTGATAGAAAATGCTAAAAAAAGACAAACATTACATGAGAATGCCAGAGTCAGTGATGCATCAACCAGTGCGGGAGGAATAGCACATAAAGCTGACATTTCTGTTAAGGCTTATTGTAGAGAATTTAGAAAGGTAATTTATGGGGAATTTGTGTACCTTGCAGATTTTCATAAGGAAAGTTTAAGAAGCTGGAAATGCAGTGGGGTTACTGCAGTAATTGTCAGATTATAGCCTTTAAATCTCAATAGATCATTTTACTGTACATTATCATACTCGTACAAATAAGGTACAGTGAGACTCATGCCAGTTTCAGCTTCTTGTTATTTGTTACGATTATCTGCTTTGTTGATGTTATAAAACATACCTTTTTGATGGCAGTGCACCATTTGCATCCATTCATCTGTCTGTGAGCCATTCTGGAATCTCTCAGCTCCCATTGGCTCAGTACAAGCCCTATCCACTCTTCTCCTGTCCATAACTCTCATTGGCCAACATTCCCTCAAACCTGTATGTATAGCTGACACGTTCCTTCTACCCAATTACTTAAGCATTGACCCAAACCATATTCAGTTACCCTAAAGATGGAGAAAGTATGTTCCTCCAAACAACAGAACAGACCTTTACTGTACTGTGTAAATAAGACCCAAATGTGACCTTTCATGAAGGTTATCAAGCAAAGTAGTATCCAATTCGTAGCTCTCTGTTCAACAGTGTTGCAAATGCAGGTCACATCTTCTAATCCATCTCGTGTACAACTGTAATTATTTTTCAGGTTGTGGAAGCAGCAGATGTTGTGCTGGAAGTTGTAGATGCAAGGGATCCCCTTGGAACACGATGTAAACAAGTTGAGCAAGCCATTTTAGATAGTGGCAACAAGCGTCTAGTGTTAGTGCTGAATAAAGCAGGTTTGTAATTGCACTGTGAATCCAACGGCATACAGCAGAGTCCTCAGACCCTGACACGGTGCAATATGCATAAGAGTTAACAGTTTGACAAGTTACAATATTTTCATTATTTGGTCCAAAAAAATTTCCTGCAAGGCCATTGTTTTTTTAACTTACTGAATAAGCAGCCATGCCAAATGATTTCTGGCATAAGAGGTACCATTTTAATATTATGATACTTTACCCATTTTATGTTTTGCAGTAATTATTTTTGGCCACTGATTCATTCAGTAGAAATGTCACCCATTTGTATGCGATGGTTACAGTTTGGTTTCCCCACTGGTTAGATTTCACATGCCTGAAATTGAGTGTAACCTAACAGTTGTTCAAATATTACGACCTGTCTCTAGTGCTGGACAGTGTATGCAACTAATCTTCTCTATGTTAGATGAGAAGCTTATGATTTTGTTATGAACCTTTTAAAGTTTTCTATTTTATTCTTGTTGTATCAGTTTTTACGTCAGCCGATCATGTGTTGGTATGCTGCGACTTGTGGTTTGCTTTAAAATTGAAATTTATATTTGCAGATACACAGCTGGCCTGCTGAACCGTTTATCCGGTATGGGCAGCTTCTTCAAAATTTGGTCTGCATGCTGGCAACATGAAACTCAACACACAGGCTGACAAGTGAATCAGTATACATGTAGTTTAATGTATAAGTTTACCCGTTCATTTTTCTGTACATCATGTGCAATAAAAGTAACTGATAATACTGGGAAAATTCTTATATTCTTATAATAAAAGCCAACGAGCTGTACAATTTCTCAAATTTATTTGATAAAGTACTCTGCATGTTTCGGACAGGTCCGCTGTCCATCATCAGGAGTATCTCAACACTGTATACACAGCAATAGGTATTTGTCATGACAGTTCTGTTGGCTGTCTGCTAGCAGACAGCCAACAGAACTGGCATGACAAATACCTACTGCATGTATACAGTGTTGAGATACTCCTGATGATGGACAGCGGACCTGTCCGAAACATGCAGAGTACTTTATCAAATAAATTTGAGAAATTGTGCATCTTGTTGGCTCCTATTATAAGAACATACCACGATGCACGGTCCTGTGAACGTCAAGTGTCAAGTACAAGGAAAAGCTTATAAAAATGCAGTTCACAGCGTACTTTTAGTTCATTTACAAAATTCACCAGCATTGTAAGTCTTTATAAATGAATGGCTTGTAAGTTTTCAAAATTACTTTGGCATGCTACCTTAGTTTTGCCAGTGAAAGGGTTAAAATACATTATTTCATTTCAGTTGCCACCGTTAGCAGCATAACAGTGTGTCAAGGACAGCATGTCTCCTGCAAGCTATGGGTTGAGTGGGCCTGTTGTATGGGCTCGTACTGAGTGAGCTAAATTAAAAAAGGATATCTTAAAATGGTTTCAAATGTTGACAGACCTTGTGCCACGAGAGAATCTGGAAGCATGGCTGAAGTACCTTCGAAGAAGTGTCCCAGCTGTTCCATTCAAGGCGAGTACACAGCTTCAGGGCAGACATTTGGGGCGCAGGAAGATGAAGAAAGCTTCTGCTGCTCACAAGAAAGCAACAAATGCAATGTTAGATGAAAACAAGGAGCTGCAGGGTTCAAAATGTTTTGGGGCAGAGCTTGTGATGTCACTTTTAGCTAATTACTGTCGCAGTAGGGGCATAAAGACGTCCATATCTGTTGGGGTAGTGGGTAAGTGAAATTAACTGTACCTTGTTTGCCATAAATACATGTATGTCATTATCTAAGTACATAATTTGACTGCAAATTACTGCTAAATTTTTGCAATTTATTCTAGGTTTGCCAAATGTTGGGAAAAGCAGTATTATCAACAGTCTGAAAAGAAGTCGTGCATGCAGTGTTGGAGCAACTCCAGGAGTGACGAAGTAATGACACTAAGCTTTACGTTACTGTCAGATTACCAGCCAGTTTAGCAGTCTGAGACATAAACATTTGTACAGATTTGAAAATGTGCACAGAATTAGAACTACTTTAACAGTTGTGACAGGAAAGATCAAATATCTAAAGATTCAAGTTGTCCGACACGTGACATGTCACTGCAGAACGAATGGTACAGCTCATCTGACACGTGACATGTCACTGCAGAACGAATGGTACAGCTCACTTGACACGCCATATCCCAGAAGATCAAGTTGTCCGACACGTGACATGTCACTGCAGAACGAATGGTACAGCTCACCTGACACGCCATATCCCAGAAGACCAAGTCTTCAGCAACATTGTTGTGAGAATGTCACATTTCATGGCATGAGAACTGGTTAACAAATTTTGATGACACTTGATTTTTGGGTGTTTTAGTAGCATTTGTCAAATAGGTTCAAATTTTGGTTAAAATTTTACATCAATAGCAGCGACTTCACATGAAGACCTGCATGTGTTTCTGCTCTTATCTACAGTATAACTTGCACATACTTCACTACAGACGTACGTGATCAAGAGAAAATTGAATTACACCTTGTGTATTCAGTACAGTTTTCCCTTAAGTCATGAGTTTTAACACAAAGTGGAGCAATGTTGTATACCTGTTACACAAAGCTAATTTATTTGTATTACTGGTTAGGAAAAAATTCAAAATTAAAATAAGGGAACTGTATATGTTCTTTCAACTGAATCAACCAGCAAGATGCAGCAACCTCTCAAGTTTATTACTTGTTGTTTAAATACAGCTCAACATGTTTCGGGCATCCTCATGCCCATCATCAGGAGCTACAACAACTGCAGTAGCAGCCTCTGGTTTACCTTTGGGGCGTGGTGATAGCAGCGCTGTTGGTCGTGGTTGTGCCGGCCGGTCGGCCCGACCACGACCAACAGCACTGCTATCGCCAAGCTCCGACGGTAAACCAGAGGCTGCTACTGCAGTTGTTTTAGCTCCTGATGATGGGCATGAGGATGCCCGAAACGTGTTGAGCTGTATTTAAATGACAAGTAATAAACTTGAGAGGTTGCTGCATCTGGTTGGTTGATTCAGTTGAAAGTATGATGATGCACGGAATTGCAAACCCTAAATTTATAAAAGCACTGTATGCTTCTTTTGCAGGAATATGCAGGTAGTACAGTTGGATTCTAAAATCAAATTGCTGGACAGTCCTGGCATTGTATTTGCCTCCAGTGGCAGTGGGGCACATTCTGATGCTGTGATTGCCTTGAAGAATGCCGTGCGAACTGATGCTTTATCTGATCCTGTCACACCTGCAACAGCTATACTGCAAAGAGCAAACAAACAGCAGGTAGAGATAGATCCTTTACCTAGGTAGGGATTGGTCTGTGCACAGTTGACAGTCATTTTGCTGTTACTGTGAAACCTGACAGTCTAGCATCACAGTCATTTGGCCCTATATGGCACCTGTGCATTCACTGCACATCCCCAGAACCTCTTCTCCAAGATCCAGTTTAGTACTGCTCATGCCTTATACTGGGTAGCATTTCCTGTGTTTGAGGTTATCTCCAGTACTGGATGCATCAGTTTCAGAAATAATCTGCAGGGAGCCTACACAGGCAGCAGAGATTGGAGTTTATTTTTTGTCATTATGGAAGAAATGTCAGATTTGAGGTTCTCACATCGGTGAGTAGAAGATGACTACAGTCTGTCTGGAATGTGGGTACTCATCTACCACACTACAGTAAAGTCCTAATGTGTGGTTTCTGAATATAGTGAAATCTTTGTATTCAGCGAGTAACCTTTCTTGTCACAGCCACAGTGTATTACTTTCCTCCATTTAGTGATTTCCAGTATAGTAAATAACCTGCATTTAGTGTAAGAAATATTTAGCTTTTGGAAACTTGTACATCAGTTTAGTGCGATTGTTGCCAAACTTACAAGTGGTATTCTCATTATGGATTCTGATCTTCTGGAATGTGAAGAATTCCATTCTTCATGGACCACGAACTCTTGCAGATGGTGACACATTCTTCTGAAATGTCAGGAAACTCTAACCCAACAGCACAGCTACACATCCCAGAAGACTAGAATCCTCAACACTGGGAAAACTTCACAAGTGACACAACATTTGTTTGTTCTGTCTTACAGAAACTGTAACCTGTAGCAAGTTAGCCATGTACTGAACACACAAAGTTTTGAAGGTTGAGCAGTGGGTCACCTTATATTCAGGTACACGGTAGGGCTCATCAGAAGGAGAGTTGCTCGATGTATTTTGCATAACCCCAGTTCAGTCAAATTCCAGTTTTAGTGTGAAGATGGCCACTGCCACAGACATTCTTTAAATAGGGACTTCACTAGAATGTTACTGATATTGATATCCTGCATGTCTGAACACATGGAGGTGTTTGTTTCAAAGTTCATAACCAAAAAACCATGGGTGCAGCACAGACGCAGTATTGCAGTTGACTGTAACATCACATGTTCAGTGTCTGTGTCTATTTCCTGCAGATAATGGAGCTGTACAATCTAACAGACTTTACCACACCTGAGGAATTCTTTTCCCTCTTGGCCCACCGGAAGGGTCAGTTCAAGAAGGGAGGCATTCCAAATCCAATTGCAGCTGCAAGATCTCTTATCGAAGATTGGAACCAGTAAGTACACTGGCTGTCCTCTCTGATAAATCTGTATGTTGTCAGAACAGGTCCTTGAAAGACTGCTGTAATATTAAAAGACCCACACATAAAATTTTGCTGTACTTTAAAGGAACTTAAATATTTATGGCATGTAAATGTACTGAATTCTAATATCAGCTTGATAATTTTGCATAATTTCAATGGAGAAGTTCAAAATGTATATGGCTGAGTCATGTGAAAACCTGAAACACTTGTTAGCAGCTAATTTTGTGCAGACAGGTTCTTTACAGCTCTGTCAATTTCCACCAGTCCCACATCTGCCACACGCAGTACATGTTTCTTACCAACGCTGATGACCTGCTGGGCCTACAGCTGCACACAGTGGGGCCTCAATTTTTTTTCTCACACTTCTAAGTTTTGTGTTTGACTGACTGACCCTCATAATATACTTGAGGGTGTAAAGACAACCAGCCAGGTGGATATGATGTGGCAGTTTTTGACATGCACTGTGTGCTAATCTGCTGACAGGTGGGTGAGTGTGATTTGGCGTTATATCAACTACCATTTGTACACTTGCCACCCTTCAAGCAGAATCTTTATGCTTCATTAACATGTTTGTATTTTCAAGAAAATTACAACTGAAATTTTCAAAAGAGAATGGTGGGCAAGAGAACACTTCACAATTTATAATAAAAATGTACTGAACCAAACTTAACAATAAGGACAAAATCACCATCACACAGTGTAGCTGTTTTGGGTTAACTCTTGGCCACTGTAATGAAGTGTCCAGTTATTTCTGTGAAAGACTTGGGATTTAAATGGACATCCATTACTTTGGGTGTTCTTTGCAATGACTTTGACTTTGAGTTTTCTCAGCATCATGCTGCGTGTTGACTGTAATCAACTTTCAGTGCCAGAGGGCTAATACATGCATGAAAGTACTGACCCAGGCATTCAACAACACACCAAAAATTAGTACTTCAGTGCTGAGGGACAGCATCACTGTGACATAAGTTATGTTGAAAGGCTGAAGGTTTTCAATATCAAGGTGCTGAGGAAGATACATTTTGGTTGGCAGTCAGAGGAAGTAACAGGAGGCTGGAGGAAACTGCAAAATGATGAACTTCATGATTTTTACCTCTCACCAGAATAGCAGTATATGTGGCATTCATGGGACAGAAACATGCAGGGGTTTGTTGGGTCAACCTTAAGGAAGGGACATCATGAAGGCCTGTGTGCAGGTGGGACAACGATCTTAAATTTATGTTAAAGAAATAGGATGGGAAGGCATGGACTGGATGGTTCTGGCTAAGACAGGGGCAGTCGGTGGGCTCTTGTGGAAATGGTAATGAACTTCCAGGTTCCATAAAGTTTGGAGAATTTCTTGACTAGCTGCGAAAGTATTAGTGCAACCTTTATGTTGTTCCTGTAATGTAAGAGACCAAGTTTCATACCCACAGTATACTAATACCTTTACAGGTGTGTAGAAATGCAGTTAAATGTTTTTGTGTAATCTGCATTGTGGATACAAATTCCACGTTCAGGTAGCTGAGTGACCCAGAAGATCGCACTGCATGCATTCACCATTAAACCTTCAGATCATATACCATATAAAACTGTTAACAAGTTAAACATGTTCTTTAGAGAAGTGCCTGGATTACTTGTGTTTTAATATTGTTTAACAGTGGGAAAATCAGATACTACACCATTCCACCAGAGGATGAGCATGATCCTCATGTCAGTTCAGCAATTGTGCAGCAAATGGCAGCAGAGTTTGACATCTCCTCATATGAAGCAATGGAGGCTGACACCCTTAATGCAGGCCTCACACAAGATCCACTGGCCAGAGGAATGGTGATACAGTCCAATGGACCCATAGACGCCACAGATCAGTCTGAGGAGAAAATGGAGGAAGATGCTGGAGGTGCTGCTATGGGAATTGTAAGTATAGTGACCATGAAATTAGGGGATATTTGTTTTGGAAAAGGGAGTCCATGACTAGCTGGCTTCTCTTGTTACTTTCTTTAATACTTTTCTGCTTTAGTTGAGTGACAGTGTGTCAGTGTCAGCCAGTAAGAGCAGCAAAAAGAAACGGCATCGGAAAAAGAAGAGCGGAAAAGACAAGGAGGACAAGAAAACTGAGACCCTAATGGCTCTTGAGGGCAACATGAAACTGAATAAGAAGAAGAAAATTGAACAAAAGAAACGGAAAAAGGAGAAAGCTCGAAGAGGTACGTGTCTTGTAGTATGGCACATTTTGGTTATGGTAGTTTAGCCATTAAAGAGACCGGCTGTGGAATGCAGGGTTATGACTGCCAGGTGCAGAATAGCCCATGGCTGAAGGAGGCCATTTCCATGTGATGATCATCTGACGGCATGGATCTGGCTGGCTAGTCATGCAACTATAGTAAGGCCACATGGGCAGGTTCCATGGCACCAAAACACACAGCACTCAACTTGTTACATTTCCAACTCCCTCTGTTTCCCTCCAGTCATGTAGCCATTTTGTTTACATGAATGCTAATAGTGACAACCTTTGCTAGACAGTAACACTTCAGGTTTGTTGACATATGCCAGAAGAGGATGGAGGGGAATACATTAGGTCAAAGGTGGGTGCCTCAAGCATTGTCTTCCTGTCCAAGAGTGGGATGTCTAAACATGGCCCAAGCATAGTCCTGACGTTCAGCATGCCCAGAAATGTGCCTCTGTAGAACATCAAATGTGACATTTTGGTGTAGAAATTACCTCATAGATTTTCCCATTATCTGCCTGATGGTAAAAGTTTGATGTATATTTTGCTGTGGCTGCAGAAAGTCCTGTGAGTGAATTGTGGGGATATCAACCTACGTCTTCCTCTCTGCCTAATGTACTCTTATTCCCCTTCAGTCCCCTCTGACCTGTATCAGCCAGCTCCAAGCATTTGTCATTAATGGTTATCATTAGGCAGATTTTGTCCAAATTCATGAGAAATGTGTGTCATCTCACAGTTGCACACAAAGTTAAACTTTGTCTGTATACATATTTTCCTGAAAGTTGAAGATTTTGAATGGGGGTCCTCTTATATGCATGGTCATGTTACATTTAGTGAGGTTATCAGAACTGGGAGATGCGATTCTTCGACAATGACACATGGTGTATCCAGACTGGCACAATACACAGGTACACTGTAGTCATTTTGTGCAGTGAGGTGAAGGCTCTATGAGGCCTGTCACCACCCTGTGAAGACACTGGGGGGGGGGATAGGTGTAGAGCTGCACACACCTACTCAGGGGGTACTCCAGCCACTTTATCCCTAGACAAACAGCTTGTCAGCATGTACTGGATAGGAGGGTACCAGGCTGATTAGCTTCTGGAGCATTGTACTAGGGAGGAAAAGCTCTGCATCAAGCACACTTCAGCCAGGAACTGGAACCAGTAATTTCAAGGAGTGAACTTTTTGGCTGATGAGCATCTCAGTAACAGTGCTGTAAGTGGAAATACTGATCTGCAGAGACTTGGGGCACATTTTGACTGACATTAAGTTATCTGTAGTTCTAATAACTGGAAAGGAATGATGGATTTGAGGGATGCATTGTGAAGATTGTGATGTCATGTTATTGGTGGAGACACACAGTGTCTCTGAGGGACTTGTTGCCTCCATCTTCAGAGTACTTGTGTACCCAGAATGGATGACAGCAAAATTTTCCAAAAAAATGTTGGTGCCACTCTCTGCCAAACTACTCAGTGCTATTAAGTACTGCACTTAATATCACATGCAAACTGTTAACTGTGTAATGTTGTAATGCCACTACTGCTTTTTGTTTACAGCGCGTGAAGCTGCAAAACTTGCTACAGTCTTGGAAAATTTCACTCTGAGTAAAAATGATGAAGATTATGATTTCAATGTGGATTTCAAAGAGACTTGACGATGCATTGTTTTGTCCACATACTGTACTGGAATGTATGCATATGGTCTGCTAAATGAACATGTTTTTGTGAGCAATATTACTGACTGATTACAACATGCACTGTGAAGCTGTAAATCTTTTCCATTACACAGTGTCTGTTACACATATCCAGTGAGATATAATGATGTATGTGCAACACCATGCAGGAATGTGATAAATACTTTTCAGACTTCAGTATTGATTTCTTTTCTCCTCCAGTACTTTGGTAACCATCTGCCAGACTTCATAACACAACAGAGGAAACAGGACACATTTAGCACATAACTGTGCCATCTGCATATGCATTCATGTCCTTTTGACTGCTGGAACAGTTTGCAGAAATTGGCATGGATGTTATAATACTAGAAGGCATCCTAACACTGTACTTTTTACCATATTTACCCAAACATGATTTTTTCCTAATTTATCATCTGAAAAATGGGGAGTCACATTTCTGACACACAAAGTTACAGATTTTTAACAGGTATTTTAATGAAAATTGAGGACTGTGAGGGAGGTCATAAATATACACAAACTTATAATGTGAGAGTGACACTAGTGCCAACAGTATAACATGAAATTATGTTTGGTACCTCTGAAAAGTACATACCTCTTGTAAAGGAAATTCTTTTGTACAGTGTAAAACAACAAATTGATGAATTGCGTGAAATTTGTGTTTCTCTCATAGTTTTACGACTAAGTGAAAAGTCACTGGAGCTAGGCATGTAATCACAAACACACCTGTAGATTCTGTATGAAATGTCTTATGTCAGTCAACAGTTATAACTGTGGAAATGGCATACATCTTGCAGCTTTCACAGCATGAAAAATCAATAAAATCTCTGGCTGGGAGATGTGCCTGGTGGTCAAAATACATGGTTGTGGAGATCAACTGCTTCAGTCATCGGTGTTCTAATATGATTTAGTACCCAGTCTGCCTTGCTCATATACCTGTGTAAGGCTGGTCTTGTACTGATTCATGACCACAGCACCTTGCTATGATCTGGTGTACATACACATTTAGGTGTGTTATGTTCTTTCTGTCTGTGACATATCAGTACCTGTTTTGTACTGACATGACTATATCTGCAGTCTGATATCCAAATTTTCTTCAGTGGACCTTCTCCAATAGCAACATATGACTGATCAAGGAAACACTAATTTTCAGTGGTCAAAACAGGAATTTTTGCAACAAAGAACTTGGACCACTTTCAGACCTTTTACAAAATCACGCACTTCCTGATCCTGTTATTTTATCTCTGCTAGATGTGTGTTAGCTTTAAAGTTTGTAAGTCCGTGCATCATCGTACAATTCAAATATATCACCAACCAGATGCAACAGTTTTTCACTTTATTATCCTGACGTTTATTTACAGCTCAACATGTTTCGGGCGTTCTCCCGCCCATCATCAGGAGCTCGACTGCAGTAGCAGCCTCTGGTTTTACCTTTGTATTGTGGTGATAGCCGTGCTGTGTTCGTGGTCGGGCCGGTTAACCGGCCCGACCACGAACACAGCATGGCTATCACCGCGTTGAGCTCCTGACGATGGGCGGGAGAATGCCAGAAACATGTTGAGCTGTAAATAAAGATCAGGATAATAAACTGAAAAACTGTTGCATCTGGTTGGTGATGTATTTGAATTGTGTGTTAGCTTCATACATGATACAGAGAACAGTTCCACCTACATTTACCGACTCCTCTGCACAGTTTTACATAACCACTGAGCTAATTATGTGACTTACTTTAAAGAGAAAATAAGAATACACTTATATTAACAAGATGTCACGCACCTGTTGGCTAAGAATGTCATATGAACTCTTCTTGATGTTTCCGTTTTACACCACAACCTTTGGATTAGCCACCCACAATACTGAAATAACTGGGTACCAGGATTTAGGAAAATTATTAATGGTAGGCTATCTGGAGATTAAACAATCTCTCTCTCGGCAAAAACACAATGATTATCTGTAGAACATGTCTACTTAGTATGTGGAGACAATGACAATATACATTCACAATGAAATCTATCCAGTCTGAAACTCATTGTAAGATCAGTAATACACTGCACGTCAGGCATACCATTAGTTCAGTCAAACTGCTAGTGATTACTTCTAGTTGTGTAAGCTGTGGTAATTACTTTTGTTGGCAGTTAATAGCAACAACTGCCGTTATGCGAAATACATTATAATAAAGTACCTCTCGCATATGAAAGTATCACTATACTAGAAGTTTCTATATTAAACAGAATTTTAACGAATATGACTATTGTTTCTACATCAAATGCAGCTACATGCTTTAAGGTTTTAAGCAACAGAAACTGTCACCAATCAGAAGCACATATCTGCCTATACTGATCCTTAAACTACATCGGTACCGTTAACACAGTATGGAACGCAGCAATGCTATGAGCAGGTCTGTGGATTCTATCAGTGGGTTATGGCTGAAGGTGTACACCCTCTATAAGACAATGGACAAAATGCAGAAACCCTATAATCTTAATATATTATACCACCTTCAGAAGCCTTAATACCTGACAAGGGTCACAGGATCAAGTGCCTTGCTAACGATATGCCTGTTTGTAATTAATCACAAAAAAACAGGAAAACTGAATTCATCCATAGAAGGAAATCACCGTATTTACAAAATATTTGAAACTTTCAATAAACTTTTGTTAAAGTTCTCCTTTAGGTGTGATATATTGTGATATATTGTGATATATTGTGATATACTGTGATATATTGTGATATATTTCACAGAAAATACATTACAGGATATTTAGTAACATGGTGGCCCTTACAAAATAACTTCCATACTGCATTAAATATTGTTAAGACATATAACAGTTTAGAATACAACATTATCCCACAGCAGATGTCACTAGCTCTGCAACATCAGCATTTGTTGATCGTACAGTGAGCTGCATTGTCACGCCTTCTGCCAACGCAAGTTTTGCTCGTACCAGTATGTCATACCCTCCGCGGTACACACCTGAAAAATTGTTTTGTATCTTCGTCACATCAGAATATCTCCCATAAAAATTTTAATTTGTATTCAATCAGCATTCTTATTTTTTGTTACCATTTCTTATAAATCCAGTTTCCTTACTGCAGCGCCTTTATAACAGACATACTTATGCCTGTTTATAGAGCAGCCTAAAGGTATGACGTGACTGCAGCTATAGGTCACTTGAAGCTAAGCAACAGTCCAAAGATATGTTCTGGCTGCATCTACAGGTCACCTAAAGAAGCTAGGCAACAGCTTCTCAAGTATTCTGCTGCATGGACACTGTACTAAACAAAATGTGAACCTTCCATACAAATTGCAGTGGTAACTCCCCCCCCCCAGGACCGTGCATCTTCATATAATTCTGGTAGAAGAAATTGTGTGTCAAGTTGGTCACCTGGCAGAATTATGCAGTGGTAACTGTTAGCTGTCAGTGTATGTGACTAACCTGCAAGAAACAGGGTGTGTGATGACTTTCCTTCAGGGACTCTGTCACTCCGCTCAGCTGGCTGTAAGCCCAGGAAGCTAACTATATTCTTCACGGCTTCTTCCAATGTCGCCATACTGGACAGACTGTACGTGTCTTCCAACTCACAATGACTGGCTGCAGCCTCCTCCCATGCAGCACCAAAGTTGGCCTTGGTTACCTTCTGTATCTGGTCTCCAAGCGTCACTTCAACATCTTCAAGCTAAATATATCACCAGAAAAAAAACAGTTACTTTACAATAAAGGAAATAGTTGTTAAAATGATTACTCCAGTGGCAAACTAAATTACATAACTTTACATTCTGTATACAATGTGACTTAAATTGATGGAGAAAACTTCATTTCTTAACATCAGCATTTTGACACACATCTGTCACAAAATTATGGAACATGTGCTGCATTGCAGTGCTATTTGTATCAGCCTCTGTGTCATTACAGATACTACTGTGTAAACATATACTTGACAACAGTTCCTGTTCTACCTGGGGTCAGGTAACATAAACAGTGACCATGGCAATGTTCACTGCCCACTGTACACAAATCATCATTCAGCCATCCACTGTATAACTTACTATATAGAAATCATCATAGCCTACCCACTGTATCACATACCATACACAAATCATCACAGCCCACCCACTGTATCACATACCATACACAAATCATCACAGCCCACCCACTGTATCACACACCATACACAAATCATCACAGCCCACCCACTGTATCACATACCATACACAAATCATCAC
>Ga0268261_10000426_pt1 | contig 26208 bp, 5 predicted proteins | sample TergutNc150P1_FD_190353 | JGI IMG/M metagenome (GOLD analysis project Ga0268261, IMG submission 190353) | Nasutitermes corniger P1 segment gut microbial community from laboratory colony in Florida, USA - Nc150 P1 (SPAdes) (version 2) | ecosystem: Host-associated > Arthropoda: Insects > Digestive... | reverse complement strand
GGTTTCAGACAGTATAGCATAGCAAGAAAATTTCTATTCATGAGGTGCATATGTATATGATTGGGTAAAGTGGCCGGAGCATGAATCTGACTACAAACCATTATAAAATGTGGAGATAACGAGTGCAGCGAGTGGGGCTATCTTTCTAAGCCTCTGCATGCGCACTGAGCATTTAAAGGACCGTCGCGGAGAAAACTCCGTACCGTGAGCACGAAGACGGGATTTAAATGCCGTACGATAAAGGTTAAATAAGGCGAAATACTTGGTGTCTCTAAAGTAATAGGCCAGGACAGTTAGTCTCTAAATTAACAAGTAGAAACAATTATAGTATCTAAAGTAATAGGCCAGGACAGTTATTGTCTGTAAATTAAATAAGGCGAAATTCAAGGAGACTCTAATGTAATAGGCCAGGACAGTTAGAACCTCTAAATTAAATATTGCGAAGCTCTTGGTGTCTCTAAAGGAATAGGCCAGGACTCTTAGAGTCTCTAAATTAAATAAGGCGAAACTTTAACTGTCTCTAAAAATAGGCCAGGTCCGTTTGACCCTCTATATTAAATAACTCGGAAAACATGGGTTCCCTAAAAGAATAGGCCAGGACAGTTAGATTCTCTAAATTAAATAAGGCGGAACACTAACAGCCTCTAAAGAAATGGGCCAGGACTGTTAGAGCCTTTAAATTAAATAAAACGAAAATATTGGTTTCTCTAAAGGAATAGGCCAGGAAAATTAGAGCCTCTAAATTAAAAATTTCGAAATTCTTGTAGTCTCTAAGGTAAGAGACCAGGACATTTAGAGCCTCTAACTTACATAAGGCGAAGTAATTGTAGTCTGTAAAGAAAATGGCCAGGACAGTCAGTCTCAAAATTAATAAGGCGAATCACATAGAGTCTCTAAAAAATAGGCCAGGACTGTTAGAGTCTCTAAATTAAATAAGGCGGAACACTTGGTGTCTCTATAGTAATAGGCCTGGACAGTTAATGTCTAAATTAAGAAGGCGAAATTCTTAGACACTCTAAAGCTATAGGCCAGGATATTTAGAGCCTCTAAATATAAAAAGACGAAAATCTTGGAGCCTTTGAAGCAATAGGCAGGATAGTTATAGACTCAAAATTAAATATGGCGTAACATTTAGAGTCTCTAAAGGAATAGGCCAAGACAGTTAGAGTCTATACATTAAATAAGGCGAAAATCTGGGGGCTCTAATGTTATAGGCCAGGACAGTAAGTGTCTCTAATTTTAATAAGGCCAAACACATAAATTCTCTAAAGGAATAGGCTAGGACCTTTAGAGTCTATAAATAAATTAAGGCGAATAACTTGGAGTCTCTAAAGTTTTAGGCCAGCACAGTTATTCTCTAAATTACTAAGGCAAAAGTCTTAGAATCTCTAAAGGAATAGGCCAGGACAGTTAGTCTCGAATTTAATAAGGCGACACAAATTTAAACTCTAAAATATTAGGTCATGGCTGTAAGTCTCTAAATTAAATAATGTGAATAACTTGGTGTCCCTAAAGGAATAGGCCAGTAAAGTTAGTTTCTCTAAATTTAATAAGGCGAAACTCTTGGAGTCTCTAAAGAAATAAGCCAGGGCAGTTAGTGTCTCTCAATTAAATAAGGCATAAATCTTGGTGTCTCTAAAGATTAGGCCAGGACAGTTAGAGACTCTAAATTAAATAAGGCGAAATTCTTGGACTTTCTAAAGGAAAAGGCCAGGACAGTTAGAGTCTCTAAATTAAATAATGCGTAACACTTGGATTTTCTAAAATAATAGGCCAGGAATGTTAGTCTCTAAATTAATAAGGCGGAAATCCCAGAGTCTCTAATCAATAGGCCAGGACAGTGTGTATCCCTACATTAAATAAAGCAAGAAACCATTCAGTCTCTAAAGGAATAGGACACAACAGTTAGAGTCTCTAAAAGAATAAGGCGAAAAACTTAGTGTCTGTAAAGTAATAGTCCAGGACAGCTTCTGTCTCTAAATTATATAAGGCGAAATTCTTGGATTCTCTAAAGGAATAGGCCAGGACTGTAAAAAGTCGCTAAATTAAATAAGGCGAAACACTTGGAGGCTCTAAAGAATAGGCCAGTACAGTTAGAGTCTCTAAAAAATAAGCTGAAAAGTTTGGAATCTCTAAAGAAATAGGCCAGGACAGTTAGAGCCTCTAAACTAAATATGGCGAATCACTTGGAGTCTCCAAAGTATTAGGCCAGGACAGTTAGGGTCTCTAAAAGAATAAGGCGAATCTCTTGGAGTCTCTAAAGGAATATGCCAGGACAGTTATTGTCTCTAAATTAAATAAGGCAAAACTCTTGGAGTCTCTAAAGGAATAGGACAGGACTGTTAGAGTCTGTAAATTAAATAAGCCGATAACCTTTTGACCTCTAAAGGAATAGGCAAGGAGTGTTAGATTCTCTAAACTAAATAAGGCGTATCGCTTGGATTCTCTAAAGAAAGAGGCCCGGAAAATTAGAGACTCTAAATTATATAAGGCAGAACACTTGGAGTCTGTAAAGGAATAGTCCAGTACAGTTAGAGTCTCTAAAAGATAAAGGCGAAGCTCTTGGAGTCATTAAAGGAATTTGCCACGGCAGTTAGGATCTCTAAAAGAATAAGGTGAAACACATGCAGTCTCTAAAGGAATTTGCCAGGACAGTTAGAGCCTCTAAATAAAATAAGCCGAAAATCATGGAATCTCTAAAGGAATAGGCCAGGAATGTTACAGTCTCTAAATTAAATAAGGCGGAAAACTTGGAGAGTCTAAAGAAATAGGCCAGTGGAGCTAGAGTCTCTAAATGATATTAGGCGATAAACTTGGGGTTTCTAAAGTAATAGGCCAGGACAGTTAGAGTCACCAAATTAAATAAGGCGTAACACTTAGTGTCTCTAAAATAATAGTGGAGGACAGTTAGAGTCTCAAATATAAATAAGGCGAAAATTTTGAATTCCCTAAAAAATAGGCCAGGCTCTAAAAGAATGAGGCGAAACACTTGAGGTCCCGAAAGTAATAGTCCAGGAAAGATATTGTTTCTAAATTAAATAAGGCGAAACACTTGGATTCTCTAAATGAATAGGGAAGGACAGTTAGAGTCACTAAATTAAATAAGGTGAAAATATTTGTAGTCTCTAAAGGAGTAGGCCAGAACAGTTATAGTCTCCAAAGGATAGGGCGAAACACTTGGAGTCTCTAAAGGAATAGGCCAGGACGGTTTGATTCTCTAAAATATATAACCCGAAACACTTAGAGTCTCTAAAGAATAGGCCAGAACTAATAGAGTCTCTAAAAAATAAGGCGAAAAACTTGGGGTCTCCAAAGGTTTGGGCTAGGAATGTTAGATTTTTTAAGCTAAATAAGGCGTAACACTTGGAGTCTCTAAAGTAGTAGGGGAGGACTGTTGCGGTCTCTAAATTGAATAAGGCGAAAACATTTGAGTCTCTAAAGGAGTAGGCCAGGACAGTTAGAGTCTCCAAAAAGTAGGGCGAAACTAATGGATTCTCTAATGGAATAGGCCAGGACAGATAAAGACTCTAAATGAAATAAGGCGAAACACTTGGAGACTCTAAAGTATAGGCCAGGACATTTAGAGTCTCTAAAAGAATAAGGCGAAACACTTGGTGTCCCTAAAACATAGGCCAGATCAGATAGAGTATTTAAATTAAATAAGGCGAAACGCTTTGAGTCTCTAAAGGAATAGGCAAGGACAGTTAGTGTCTCTAAATTAAATAAGGCCAAACACTTGTAATCTCTAAAGGAATAGGCCAGGACAGTTAGAGTCTCTAAAAGATTAAGGGGAAACTCTTGGAGTCTCTAAAGGTATTTGCCAGGACTGTTAGAGTCTCTAAAATGATAAGGCGAAACACTTGGAGTCTCTAAAGGAATAGGCCAGGAATGTTAGAGTCTCTAAATTAAATAAGGCGAAACACTTGGATTCTCTAACGTAATAGGCCAGGACAGTTAGTGTCTCCAAATTAAATAAGGCGAGAAATCTGTGTCTCTAAAGAAATAGGCCAGGACAGTTAGAGACTCTAATTTAAATAAGGCGAAATTGTGGGAGTCTCTAAAGGAATAGGCCAGGTCAGTTAAAGTCTAAATTAAAAAAGGCGAAACTCTTAGATTCTCTTAAGGAATTGTCCAGGACAATTAGAGAATCCAAATTAGAAAAGGCGAAATTCATGGAGTGTCTAAAGAATAGGCCAGGACAGTAAGGGTCTCTAAATAAAATAAGGCGAAACTCTTGTAGGCTTTAAAGGAAAAGGCCAGGACCGTTAGAGTCTCTAAATCAAATAAGGCGAAAATCTTGGAGTCTCTAAAGGAAAAGGCCAGGACAGTTATAGTCTCTAAAAGAATAAGGCGAGTCGCTTGGAATCTCTAAAGAAATATGCCAGGACAGTTAGAGTCTCCAAATTAAATAAGGCGAATTATTGGATTCCCCAAAAAATTAGGCCATGACAGTCAGATTCTCTAAAAGGATAAGGCGAATCTCTTGGAGTCTCTAAAGGAATATGCCCTGAAAGATTTTGTCTCTAAATAAAATAAGGCAAAACCCATGGGGTCTCTAAAGGAATAGGCCAAGTTTGTTAGAGTCTGTTAATTAAATAAGCCGAAACACTTGGTGTCTCAAAAGGAATAGGCCAGAACAGATAGAGGCTCTGAATTAAATAAGGCGATACTCTAGGTTTCTCTAAAGGAATAGGTCAGGACAGTCGGAGTCTCTAAACTAAATAAGGCGTAACACTTGGAGTCTCTAAAGAATTAGGCCGGAAAAGTCAGAGCCTATAAATTAAATAAGGCAAAACACTTGGAGTCCCTAAAGGAATAGGCCTGGAAAGTTAGAGTCTCTAAAAGAAAATGGCGAATTACTTGGAGTCTTTAAAGGAATTTGCTAGGGCAGATAGAGTCTCTAAATGAATAAGGCGAAACAATTGCAGCCTCTATAGGAATAGGCCAGGATTTTAGAGCCTCTAAATTAAAAATGGCGAAAATCTAGGTTTCTCTAAATGAATAGGCCAGGAAAGTTTCAGTCTCTAAATTAAATAAGGCGAAACATTTGGAGTCTCTAAAGGAATAGGCCAGGAGGGTTAGAGCCTCTAAATGAAATATGGAGAAAAGCTTGGGGTCTCTAAAGAAATAGGCCAGGACAGTTAGAGTCTCTACATTAAATAAGGCGTAACTCATAGAGTCTCTAAAGAAATAGCCCATGTCATATAGATTCTCTAAAATAATTAAGGCGGAAAATTTGGAGTCTCTAAAGGAATAGACCAGGAGAGGTAAAGTCTCTGAAAGAATATGGCGAAACACTTGGAGTCTCTAAAGGAAGAGGCCAGGACTGTTAGAGTCTCTAAATTAAATAATGCGAAAAAATTGGGTTCTCTAAAAAATAGGCCAGGACATTTAGAGTCTCTAAAAGAATAAGGCGAAAAACTTGAGGTCTCTAAAAGAATATGCCAGGAAATTTAGTGTTTCTAAATTAAATAAGGCGAGAAACTTGGAGTCTCTAAAGTAATAGGGGAGGACAGTTAGGGTCTCTAAATTAAATAAGGCGAAAATCTTTGCAGTCTCTTAAAGAGTAGGCCAGAAATGTTAGAGTCGCCAAAAGAATAGGGCGACACTGTTGGATTCTCTAAAGGAATAGGCCCGGATAGTTTGAGCCCCTAAATGAAATAAGGCGAAACACTTGGAGTCTCTAAATTATAGGACAGGACAGTTAGAGTCTCTAAAATAATAATGTGAAACACTTGTAGTCCCAAAAAATAGCCCAGAACTGTTAGAGTATTTAAATTAAATAAGGCGAAAATCTTGGAATCTCTAAAGGAATAGGCCAGGACAGTTAGTGTCTCTAAATAAAATAAGGCGAAACTCTTGTAGTGTCTAAAGGAATAGGCCAGGTCAGTTAGTGTCCCTAAAAGAATAACGCGAAACTCTTGGAGTCTCTAAAGGTACTTGCCAGGACAGTTATTGTCTCTAAATGTATAAAGCGAAACACTTGGTGTCTCTAAAGGAAAAGGCCAGGAACGTTAGAGTCTCTAAATTAAATAAGTCGAAACGCTTGGATTCTCTTACGTAATAGGCCAGGACATTTATGGTCTCTAAATTAAATAAGGCGAGAAGCTATTAGTCTCTAAATAATAGGCCAGGAGAATTAGAGTCTCAAAAATAAATAAGGCGAAATTCTCCATGTCTCTAAAGGAATACGCACGTTCAGTTAAACTCTAAATTAATAAAAGGCAAAACACTTGGTTTCTCTAAAGGAATAAGCCAAGAGAGTTAGAGTCTCCAAATTAAATAAGACGAAACTCTTCGATTCTCTAAAGAATAGGCCAGGATTATTAGGGTCTCTAAAATTAGTCGAAGCAATTGTAGTCTCTAAAGGAATAGGCAAGGACAGTTAGAGTCTCTAAAAGAATAAGGCGAAACGCTTGGAATCCCTAAAGTAATAGGCCAGGACACTTAGAGTGTCTAAATTAAATAAGACGAATCCCTTGGAGTCTCCAAAGTATTAGGCCAGGACAGTTAGTGTCTCTAAAAGAATAAGGCGAATCTCTTGGGGTCTCTAAAGGAATATGCCAGGACAGTTTGTGTCTCTAAATGAAATAAGGCAAAATTCTTGGAATCCCTAAAGGAATAAGCCAGGGCTGTTAGAGACTTTAATTTAAATAAGCCGAAACACTTGGAGTCTCTAAAGGAATAGGCCAGTACTGTTAGAGCCTCTAAATTAAATAAGGCGGAAATATTGGTTTTTCTAATGTAATAGGCCAGGAAAGTTAGAGTTTCTAAATTAAATAAGGCAAAACACTTGGAGTCTCTAAAGTAATAGGCCAGGACATTTAGAGTCTCTAAAAGAAAAAGGCGAATCTCTTGGAGTCTTTAAAGGAAATTTCCAGGTCAGTTAGAGACTCTAAAAGAAGGCGAAAAGCTTGCACCCCCTAAAGGAATAGGCCAGGACCGTTAGAGCCTCTAAATTAAATAAGGCGAAACCCTTGGAGTCTCTAAAGGAATAGCCCAGGACAGTTAGGGTCTTTAAATGAAAAAAGGCGAAACACTTGGGGTCTCTAAAGAAATAGGCCAGGACACTCAGATTCTCTAAATTAAATAAGGCGTAACACATGGAGTCTCTAAAAAAATATGCCAGGTCATTTAGGTTCTCTAAATTAAATAAGGTGGAAATCTTGAAGTCTATAAAGGAATAGGCCAGGACAGTTAAGTCTATAAATTAAATAAGGCGAAACTCTTGGAGTCTCTAAAGGAATAGGCCAGGACTGTTAGATGCTCTAAATTAAATAAGGCGAAAAACTTGGATTCTCTAAAAATAGGCCAGGATTATTAGAATCTCTAAAAGAATAAGGCGAAAACCATGAGGTCTCCAAAGAAATAGGCCAAGAATGTTAGTGTTTCTATATCTAAATCAGTCGAAAATCTTGGATCCTCTTAAGATATAGGGGAGGACTGTTAGGGATTCTAAATTAAATAAGGCGAAAACAATGGAGTCTCTAAAGGAGTACGCCAGAACATTTATAGTCTCCAAAAGAATAGGGCGAAACAGTTGGATTCTCTAAAGGAATAGGCCAGGAGATTTAGAGACTCTAAATGGAATAAGGCAAAACACTTGGAGTCTCTAAAGATTAGACGAGGACAGTTAGAGTCTCTGAAAGAATCATGCAATATCCTGGGAGTCCCTAAAGAATTAGTCCAGGACAGTTAGAGTATTTAAATTAAATAAGGCGAAAAGCTTGGTGTCTCATACGGAATAGGCCAGGAGAGTTAGTGTCTCTGAATTAAATAAGGCGAAACACTTGTATTCTCTAAAGAAATAGGCCAGGATTGTTACAGTCCCTAAAAGAATAAGGCGAAACACTAGGTGTCTCTAAAGGTATTTGCCTGGAGATTTAGAGTTTCTAAAATAATAAGGCGAAACACTTGGATTCTCTAAAGAAATAGGCCAGTAATGTTAGAGTCTCTAAATTAAATAAGGCGAAATACTAGGAGTCTCAAGAGTAATAGGCGAAGACAGATAGGCCCTCTAAATTAAGTAAGGCGAAACTCTTGGCGTCTCTAATGGAAAAGGCCTGGACTGTTAGAGTCTCTCAATTAAATAAGGCGAATAACTTGTAATCTCTAATGGAATAGGCCAGGACAGTTAGAGCGTCTAAATTAAATAAGGCGAAATCCTTGCAGTCTCTAAAGGAATAGGCCAGGACAATTGGGGTCTGTAAATTAAATAAGGCGAAATTTTTGTAATCTCTAAAGGAATAGGCAAGGACCTTTCGAGTCCCTAAAATAAATAAGGCGAAACTCTTGATGTCTCTAAAGGAATAGGCATGGACGGTTACAATCTCTAAAAGAATAAGGCGAAAATCTTGGTGTCTCTAAAGGAATAGGCCAGGACAGTAAGAGTATATTAATTAAATAAAGCTAAACACTTGGATTCTCTAAAGGAATAGGCCAGGACTGTTAGAGTCTCTAAAAGAATAAATCGAAACACTTGGAGTCTCTAAAGGAATAGGCCAGGACAGTTAGAGTCTCTAAATTAAATAAGGCGATACTATTGGAGTCTCTAAAGGAACTGGCCAAGACAGTTAGAGTCTCTAAATTAAATAAGGCGAAAATTTTGAGTCTCTAAAGGGATAGGCACAGACAGTTAAGGTCTCTAAAAAATAAGGCGAATCACTTGTTGTCCCTAAAGGAATAGGCCAGGATAGTTAGAGTCCCTATTTTAAATAAGGCGAATCTCTTGGAATCTCTATAGGAATAGGACAGGACTGTTAGTTTCTCTAAAAGAGTAAGGCGAATATCATGGATTCTCTAAAGGGATAGTTCAGGTCTGTTAGAATACCTATATTAAATAAGGCGAAAACTTTGGATTCTCTAAATGATTAGACCAGAACTGTTATTGTATCTAAATTAAATAAGGAGTAACGCTTGGATACTATAAAGGAATAGGCCAGGAGAGTTAGAGACTCTAAATTAAATAACGCGAAATATTTGGTGTCTCTAAAGAAATAGGACAGGACAGTTAGAGGCTCTAAATTAAATAAGTCGAATCCCTTGGAATCTCTAAAGGAATAGGCCATGAGAGTTAGATTCTCTAAAAGAATAAGGCGAAACACTTGGAGTCTCTAAAGTAATAGGCCAGGACAGTTAGAGTCTCTAAAAGAATAAGGCGAAACACTTGGAGACTCTAAATGAATAGGCCAGGACAGTTATAGACTTGAAATAAAATATAACGGAAATCATGGAGTCTCTAAAGCAATAGGCCAGGACTGTTAGATTTTCAAAATTTAATAGGGCGAAAGCCTTGGTGTCTGTAAAGTAATAGACCAGGACATTTGGAGTCTGTAAATTAAATATGGCGAAACACTTGAGGTCTCGAAAGGAATAGGCCAGGAAAGATAGGGACTCGGAATTAAATAAGGCGAAAAACTTGGGTTTTCTAAATGACTAGACAAGGACAGTTAAAGTCTCTATATTAAATAAGGCTTAAATCTTGGAGTCTCTAAAGTAATAGGCCAGGACTGTTAGTGTCTCTAAATTAAACAAGGCGAAACTCTCAGAGTCCCTAAAGAATTAGGCCAGGAATTTTAGAGTCTCTAAATTAAATAAGGCCAAAAGTTTGGAGTCTCTAAAGTAATAAGCCAAGAGAGTTATAGACTCTAAATTAAAAATCGAAATCCTTGGAATTTCAAAAGTAAGAAGACAGGGCAGTTAGTCTCTAAATTAATAAGGAGAAAAACTTAGAGTCTCTAAAGGAAAAGGCCAGGAAAGTTAGTCTCTAAATTAATAAGGAGAAACACTTAGAGTCTCTAAAGGAATAGGCCATTACGGTTAGTGTCCCTTTAAAGGAGAAAAGCGAAAAACTAGGAGTCACTAAATGAATAGGCCAGGGCAGTTAGACTATGCAATAAGAGGCCAAAAATACTTAGAGTCTCTAAAGGAATATGCCAAGACAGATAGTCTCTAAATTAATAAGGAGAAAAACTTAGAACTTCTAAAGGAATAGGCCAGGAGAGTTAGTCTCTAAATTAATAAGGAGAAACACTTAGAGACTCTGAAGAAACAGGCTAGCACAGTTAGAGTCTCTAAAAGAATAAGGCGAAATACTCAGAGTCTCTAAAGTAATAGGCCAGGACACTTAGTCTCTAAATTAATAAGGCGAAATTCTTACGGTCTCTAAAGTAATTGGCCAGGACAGTCAGTCTTTAATTTAATAAGGAGAAAACTTTATAGGCTCTGAAGTAATAGGCCAGGACAATTAGTGTCTCTCAACTAATTAGGCAAAACACTTGTAGACTCCAAAAGAATAGGCCAGGACATTTAGTCTATAAATTAATAAGAAGAAACACTTAGAGTCTCTAAATGAATATGCCTGGACATTTAGTGTCTAAATTAATAGGGAGAAACACTTAGAATCTCTAAAGTAATAGGCCAGGACCGTTAGAGTCTCTAAATTAAATAAGGCGAAAATCTTGGATTCTGTAAAGGAAGAGAACAGGCAGTTGTAGTCTCTAAGTTGAATAAGGCGAAACACATAGAGTCTCAAATGGAATTGGCCAGGACAGTTAGAATCTCTAAATTAAATAAGGCGAAACAATTTGAGTCTCTAAAGGAATAGGCCAGGACTGTTAGAGTCTCCAAATTGAATAAGGCGAAAATCGTGCAGTCTCTAAAGTAATAGGCCAGGACAGATAGAATTTATAAATTAAATAAGGCCATACACTTGGAGTCTCTAAAGGAATAGACCATGTTAGTTAGAGTCTCTAAATTAAATAAGGCGAAACACTTGGTGTCACGAAAGGAATAGGCCAGAACAGTTAGAGTCTCTAAATTTAATAAGGCGAAACTATTGGAAAATGTAAAGGAATAGGACAGGAGAGTTCGAGTCTCTAAGAAAATTAGGCGAAACACTTGGAGTCTCTAAAGGAATAGGCCAGGAGAGTTAGCGTCTCTAAATTGATTAAGGCGAAAATCTAGGAGTCTCTAAAGAAATAGGCCAAGACCGAGTCTCTAAATTAAATAAGGCAAAACACGTGGGGTCTCTAAAGGAAAAGACCAGGACTGTTAGAGTCTCTAAAATGATAAGTCGAAATTCTTGGAGTCTCTAAAGGAATAGGCCAGGACAGTTAGAGTCTCTAAAATAAGTAAGGCGAAACACATGGGGTCTCTAAAGGAATAGACAGTTAGAGTCTCTAAAAGAATAAGGCGAAAAACTTGGTGTCAATAAAGGAATAGTCAAGGAGAGTTAGTGTCTCTAAATTAAATAAGACCAAAGTCTTGGAGTCTCTAAAGGAATAGAACAGGACAGTTAGAGTCTCTAAATTGAATAAGGCGAAAAGTTTAGGTTCTCTAAAGGAATAGGCGAGGACAGTTAGGGTCTCAAAAGTAAATAAGGCGAAACTCTTGGAGTCCCTAAAGGAATAGGCCAGAAAATTTAGAGTCTCTAAATTAAATAAGTCGAAAGAATTAGAGTCTCAAAGGAATAGGCGAGGACAGTTAGATTCTCTAAAAAAATAAGGCGAAAATGTCTGAGTCTCTAAACGAATAGGCCAGGACAAATATAGTCTCAAAATTAAATAAGGCGAAACTCTTGGAGTCTCTAAAGGAATAGGCCAGGACAGTTAGAGTCTCTAGATTATATAAGGCGAAACTCTTGAGGTCTCTAAAAGAATAGGCCAGGAGAGATAGGCTCTAAATAAAATACGGCGAAACAATTAGAGTCTCTAAAAGACATAGGCCGGGATTGTTAGAGTCTCTAATTTAAATAATTCGAAAATCTTAGTGACTCTAAGGGAATAGGCCAGGACAGGTAGAGTCTACAAATTAAATAAGGCGAAAATCTATTAGTCTCTAAAGGAATAGGCCAGGACAGATGGAGTCTCTAAATTAAATAAGGCGAAACCCTTGGATACTCTAAAGGAATAGGCCAGGACAGTTAGAGTCACTAAATTAAATAAGGCGAAACTCTTAGGGTCTCTAAAGTAATAGGCCACGAACGTTAGAGTCTCTAAAATAAATAAGACGAAACACTTAGTGTCCCTAATGTAATAGGCCAGGACAGTTAGAGCCTTTAATATAAATAAGGCGTAACTCTTGAAGTTTCTAAAGGAATAGGCCAGGACTCTTAGTTACTAAATTAATTAGTAGAAAATATTAAAGTCTCTAAAGAAATAAGCCAGACAGTTAGAATCTAATTTAATAATGAGAATCTCTTAGATTCACTAAAAATAGGCCAGGACAGATAGTCTCTAAATTAATAAGGAGAAATATTTAGTGTCTCTAAAGAATAGGCCAGGACAGTTAGTATCTCTAAAAGAATAAGGCGAAAACCTTAGAGTCTTCAAAGGTACAGGTCAGGACAATTAGTCTCTAAAATAATAAGGCGGAAAACTTAAAGTCTATAAAGTAATAGGCCAGGACAGTTAGTCTCTAAATTAATAAGGAGAAACATTTAGGGTCTCTAAAAGAATAGGCCAGGACAATTAATTTCTACATTAATAAGGAAAAACACTTAGAGCCTCCAAACGAGTAGGCCAGGACAGTTAGAGTCTGTAAAAGGATAAGGCGAAACACTTAGAGTCTCTAAACGAATAGGCCAAGACCGTTAGTCTCTAAATTAATATGGCGAAATTCTTAGGGTCTCTAAAGGAATAAGGCAGGATTGTTAGTTTATAAAATAATAAGAAGAAAATTTTAGTGTCTCAAAGGAATAGGCCAGGACAGTTAGAGTCTCTACATTAAATAAGGCGAAACTCTTGGATTCTCTAAAGGAATACGCCAGTACTTTTAGAGCCTCTAAAAGTTTAAGGCGAAAATCTTGGAGTCTCTAAAGGAATAGGCCAGGACAGTTAGAATTCTAAATTATATAAGACGAAACACTTGGAGACTTTAAATGAATAGGCCAGGACAGTTAGGGTCTCTAAATTAAATAAGGCGAAAGACTTGGAGTCTCTAAAACAATAGGCCAGGAGAGTTAGTGTCTCTAAATTTGATAAGGAGAAAATCTTGATGTCTCTAAAGGAATAGGCCAGGACAGGTATAGTCTATAAATTAAATAAGGCGAAAAACTTGGAGTCTCTAAAGGAATAGGCCAGGACAGATAGACTCTAAATAAATATGGCGAAAAAATTTGAGTTTCAAAAGAAATAGGCCAGAAGTGTTAGCATCTGAATTATTAAGACGAAACACTTATTAATTTAGAGACTCTAACCGTCCTGGCATAATCTTTAGAGACTGAAAGAGTTTCGCCTTATTAATTTAGAGACACTAACAGTCTTGGCCTATTACTTTAGAGACTCTAAGTGTTTCGCCTTATTAATTTAGAGACACTAACTCTCCTGGCCTAAACCTTTAGAGACTCTAAGGGTTTCGCCTTATTAATTTAGAGACTCTAACTGTTTTGGCCTATTCCATTAGAGACTGTATGAGTTTCGCCTTATTATTTTAGAGACATTAACTGTCCTGTCCAATTCCTTTAGAGACTCTAAGATTATCGCCCTTTAATTTAGAGACTCTAACTGTACTGGCCTATTCCTTTTGAGACTCTAAGGGATTCGCCTTATTAATTTAGAGACTCTAACACTCCTAGCCTATTCATTTAGGGATCACAAGAATTTCGCCTTACAAATTTTGAGACTCCAACTCTCCTAGCCCATAACTTTAGAGAATCTAGAGTTTCGAATTTTTAATTTAGAGACTCTAACTCTCCTGGCCTATTCCTTTAGAGACTATAATATATTCGCGCTATTAATTTAGATACTCTAACTGCCCTCGCTTTTTCTTTTATAGGCCCTAAGTCTTTCGCCTTATTAAATTAGATTCCCTAACAGTCCTGGCCTATTCCTTTAGAAAAACTAAGATATTCGCCTTATTAATTTAGTGACTCTAACTGTCCTGGCCTATATTTTAGAGATCCTAATATTTTCGACTTATTCATTTAGAGCCCCTAACTGTCCTGAATTATTCCTTTAGAGACTGAGAATTTCGCTTTATTAATTTAGAGACACATTCTTGGGCTATTCCTTTACAGAACCTAAGAGTTTCGCGTTATTAATTTAGAGAATTTAACTGTCCTGGCCTATTCCTTTAGAGACTCTAAGAGTTTCGCCTTATTATTTTAGAGACTCTAACTCTCCTAGCCTATTCCTTTAGAGATCACAAGAGTTTCGCCTTACAAATTTAGACACTAACTCTCCTGGCCTATTATTTTACAGACTCTAAGTGTTTCGCCTTATTAATTTAAAGACACTAACTGTACAGGCCTATACATTTAGAGACTCTAATTGTTCGCCTTATTAATTTAGAAACTCTAACTGTCCTGGCCTATTCCTTTAGAGACTCTAAGATTTTCGTCTTATTAATTTAGAGACCCTAACATTCCTAGCCTATTACTTTTGAGACTAAGTGTTTCGACTTTTTAATTTAGAGACTCTAACTTTCCTGGCCTATTCCTTAAGGCATCTAAGAGTTTCGCCTTATTAATTTAGAGACTCTAACTCTCATGGCCTACTCCTTTAGAGACCCTAAGTGTTTCGCCTTATTAATTTAGAGACTCTAATTGTCCTGGACTATTCCTTTAGAGACTCTAAGAGCTTCGCCTTATTAATTTTGAGACTCTAACTCTCCTGGCCTATTCCTTTAGAGACACTAAGATTTTCGCCTTATTAATTTAGAAACTTTAACTGTCCTGGCCTATTCCTTTAGAGACTCTAAGAGCTTCGCCTGATTAATTTTGAGACTCTAACTCTCCTGGCCTATTCCTTTAGAGACACTAAGATTTTCGCCTTTAATTTAGAAACTTTAACTGTCCGGGCCTATTACTTTAGAGACTCTAAGCGATTCGCCTTATTAATTTAAAGACTCTAACTGTCCTGGCCTATTCGTTTAGAGACTAAGATATCGACTTATTAATTTAGAGACCCTAACAGTCCTGGCCTATTCCTTTAGAGACTCGAAGCTTTTCGCCTTATTAACTAGAGAATCTTACTGCCCTGGCCTATTCCTTTAGAGAATCTAAGAGTTTCGCCTTATTAATTTAGAGACCCTAACTGTCCTGGCCTATTCCTTTAGAGACTCAAAGAGTTTCACCGTATTAATTTAGAGACTCTAAATGTCCTGGCCTATTCCTTTAGAGACTCTAAGGATTTCGCCTTATTAATTTAGAGACTCTAACATTCCTGGCCTATTCCTTTAGAGACTCTAAGTGTTTCGCCTTATTAATTTAGAGACTCTAACTGTCCTGGCCTATTGCTTTAGAAACTCTAAGATTTTTGCCTTATTAATTTAGAGTCTCTCACTGTCCTGGCCTATTACTTTAGGGACTCTAAGAGGTTCGCCTTATTAATTTAGAGAGCCTAACTCTCCTGCACTATTACTTTAGAGACTGAGGCACTCGCCTTATTAATTTAGAGACTCTAAATGTCCAGGCCTATCACTTTAGAGACTCTAAGGGTTTCGTCTTATTAATTTAGAGACACTAACTTTCCTGATCTATTCCTTTAGAGACTCTAAGAGTTTCGTCTTATTAATTTAGAGACTCTAACTGTCCTGGCCTATTCCTTTAGAGACTCTAATATTTTCGCCTTATTAATTTAGAGACACTAACTGTCTTGGCCTATTCCTTTACAGACTCAAAGTGTTTCAACTTATTAATTTTGAGACACTAGACCTCGTGGCCTATTCCTTTAGAGACTCTAAGAGATTGGCCTTATTAATTTAGAGACCCTAACTGTCCTGGTCTATTCCTTTTGAGACCCTAAGTGTTTCGCCTTATTAATTTAGAGACTCTAACTCTCCTAGCCTATTCCTTTAGAGATCACAAGATTTTGGCCTTACAAATTTAGAGACTCTAAATCTCCTGCCCTATATCATTAGAGGCTCTAGAGTTTTGACTTTTTAATTTAGAGACCCTAAATATTCTGGCCTATTTCTTTAGAGAATGTAATATATTCGCGCTATTAATATAGAGACTCTAACTCTCCTAGCTTGTTCATTTAGAGACCCTAAGTCTTTCGCCTTATTAATTTAGATTCCCTAAGAGTCCTGGCCTATTTCTTTAGACACTCTAAGAGTTTCGCCTTGTTCATTTAGAGCCCCTAACTGTCCTGCACTTTTCCTTTAGAGACTGAGATTTTCGCCTTATTAATTTAGAGACATTAACTATCCTTGCCTATTTCTGTAGAGACTCTAAGAGTTTCGCCTTATTAATTTAGAGACTCTAACTGTCCTGACCTATTCTTTTAGAGACCCTAAGAGATTGGTCTTATTAATTTAGAGACTCTAACTGTCCTGGCCTATTACTTTAGAGAATCTAAGAGATTCGCCTTATTCATTTAGAGCCCCTAACTGACCTGCACTATTCCTTTAGATTCTGAGACTTCCGCCTTTTTAATTTAGAGAATCTTCCTGTCCTGGCCTATTCTTTGGAGACTCTAAGATTTTCGCCTTCTTAATTTAGGGACTCTAACGTTCCTGGCCTATTCCTTTAGAGACTCTAAGAGTTTCGCCTTATTAATTTAGAGACGCTAACGGTCCTGGCCTATTCCTTAAGAGACTCTAAGTGTTTCGCCTTATTAATTTAGAGAATCTAACAGTCCTGACCTATTCCTTTAGAGACTATAAAATTTTCGTCATATTAATTTAGAGACTCTAACTGTCCTGGCCTATTCCTTTAGAGACTCTAAGAGTTTTGCCTTATTAATTTAGAGCCTCTAAATCTCCTGGCCTATTCCTTTAGAGAATCAAAGTGTTTCGCCTTATTAATTTAGATACACTAAATGTCTTGGCCTATTCCTTTAGAGACTCTAAGAATTTCGCCTTATTAATTTACAGACTCTAACCCTACTGGCCTAATCCATTAGAGACTCTAAAAGTTTCGCCTTATTAACTTAGCTACTCTAACAGTCCTGACCTATTCCTTTAGAGACTCTAAGAGTTTCGCCTTACTAATTTAGAGACTCTAACTCTCCCCGCCTATTCCTTTAGAGACTCTAAGGTTTTCGCCTTATTAATTTAGAGACTCTACTTTTCCTGGCCCATTCCTTTAGAGACAATAAGAGTTTCGCCTTATTAATTTAGGGACTCTAAATGTCCTGGCCTATTCCTTTAGAGACTCTAAGATTTTCGCCTTATTAATTTAGAGACTCTAAATCTCATGGCCTATTCTTTTGGAGACTCTAAGTTTTTCGCCTTATTATTATAGAGACTCTAACTGTCCTGGCCTATTCCTTTAGAGCCTCTAAGAGTTTCCCCTTATTAAATTAGAGACTCTAAATATCCTGGCCTATTCTTTAGAGACCCTTAAAGTTTTGCCTTATTAATCTAGAGACACTAACTGTCCTGGCCTAATCCTTTAGAGACTCTAAGATTTTCGCCTTATTAATTTAGAGACACTAACTCTCCTGGCCAATTCTTTTAGAGACTCTAAGCGTTTCGCCTTATTAATTTAGAGCCCCTAACTGTCCTGCACTATTTCTTTAGAGACTGAGACTTTCGCCTTATTAATTTAGAGAATCTGACTGTCCTGTCCTATTACTTAAGGGACTGTAAATTTTTCGCCTTATTAATTTAGAGACTCTAACTGTCCTGGCCTATTCCTTTAGAGAATCAATTGGCCTGTCCTATCCCTTTAGAGACTCTAAGAGTTTCGCCTTATTAATTTCGAGATTCTAACTGTCCTAGACTATACTTTTAGAGAATCTAAGAGTTTCGCCTTATGAATTTAGAGACTCTAACTGTCTTGGGCTATTTTTTAGAGACTTTAAGATTTTCGCCTTATTAATTTAGAGACCCTAACTGTCCTGGCCTACTACTTTAGAGACTCTAAGAGTTTCGCCTTATTAATTTAGAGACTCTAACAGTCCTGGCCTATTCCTTTAGAGACTGTAAGAGTTTCGCCTTATTAATTTTGAGACTCTAACTCTCCTGGCCTATAACTTTAGAGTCTCTAAGAGTTTCGCCTTATTAATTTAGAGACCCTAACTGCCCTGTACAATTCCTTTAGAGACTGAGAGTTTCGCCTAATTAATTTAGAAACACTAACTCTCCTGGCCTATTCCCTTAGAGACTCTAAGTTTTTCGCCTTATTAATTTAGAGGCTCTAACTGTCCTGGCCTAATCCTTTAGAGACTCTAAGACTTTGGCGTTATTATTTTCGAGACTCTAAATCTCCTGGCCTATTTCTTTATAGACTCTAGGTGTTTCGCCTTATTAATTTAGAGAAACTAACTCTCCTGGCCTATTACTTTAGAGACTCTAAGTGATTCACCTTTTTAATTTAAAGACTCTCACTTTACTGGCCTGTTCCTTTAGAGACTCTAAAATTTTCGCCTTATTAATTTAGAGACTCTAACTGTCGTGGCCTCTTCCTTTAGAGACTCTGAGTGTTTCGCCTTATTAATTTAGAGATTCTAAATATCCTGGCCTATTCCTTTAGAGACTCTAAGATTTTCGCCTTATTAATTTGGAGACTCTAAACGTCCTGGCCTAATCTTTAGAGAATGAAAGTGATTCGCCTTATTAATTTCGTGACTGTAACTGTCTTGTCCTATTCCTTTAGAGACTCTAAGTGTTTCGCCTTATTAATTTAGAGAATCTAACTGTCCTGACCTATCCCTTTAGAGACTCTAAGAGTTTCGCCTTATTAATTTAGAGACTCTAACTGTCCTGGCCTCTCCATTTAGAGACTCTAAGGAATTGGCCTTATTAATTTCGAGACTCTAATTTCCCTGGCCTATTAATTTTGAGACTCTAAGATTTTCGCCTTATTATATTAGAGACCCTAACTCTCCTAGCCTATTCCTTTAGACATCACAAGTGTTTCGCCTTACAAATTTAGAGACTCTAACTCCCCTGGCCTATAACTTTAGAGACTTTAATATTCGACTTTATAATTTAGTGACTCTAACATCCTGGCCTATTTCTTTAGAGACTATAATATATTCGCGCTATTAATATAGATCCACTAACTCTCCTGGCTTGTCCCTTTAGAGACCCTAAGTCTTTCGCCTTATTAAATTAGATTCCCTAACAGTCCTGAGCTATTCCTTTAGAGACTCTAATTATTCGCCTTATTAATTTAGAGATTGTAACTGTCCTGGCCTGTTCCTTTAGAGACTCTAAGAGTTTCGCCTTATTCATTTAGGGACCCTAACTGTCCTGCAATATTCCTTTAGAGACTGAGTGTTTTGCCTTATTAATTTAGAGTCTCTAAATCTCCTGGCCTATTTCTTTAGAGACTCTAAGTGCTTCGCCTTATTAATTTAGGGACTCTAACTGTCCTGGTCTATTCCTTAAGAGAATCTAAAAGTTTCGCATAATTAATTTAGAGACTCTAACAGTCCTGACCTATTCCTTTAGAGACTCCAAGTTTTTCGCCTTATTAATTTAGAGACTCTAATTATCCTGGCCTATTCCATTAGAGTCTCTAAGAATTTCGCCTTATTAATTTAGAGACACTAAGTGTCCTGGCCTATTCCTTTAGAGACTCTAAGCGTTTCGCCTTATTAATTTAGAGACTCTAAATTTCCTGGCCTATCACTTTAGAGACACTAAATGTTTCGACTTATTAATTTAAAGACACTAACTGTCCTGGCCTATACCTTTAGAAACTCAAAGAGTTTCGCCTTATTAATTTAGAGAATCTAACTCTCTTGCCCTATTCCTTTAGAGACTCTAAGATTTTCGCTGTATTAATTTAGAGACTCTAACTCTCCTGGCCTATAACTTTAGAGACTCTAACAGATTCGCCTTATTAATTTAGAGAATCAAACTGTCCTGGCCTATTCCTTGAGAGAATCTAAGATTTTCGCCTTATTAATTTAGAGACACTAACTGTCCTGGCCTTTTTCTTTAGAGACTCTAAGAGTTTCGCCTTATTAATTTAGAGACTATAACTGTCCTGGCCTATTCCTTTAGTGACTCTAACAGTTTCGCCTTATTAATTTAGAGACCCTAACTCTCCTGGCGTATGACTTTAGAGACTCTAAGATTTTCGCCTTATTATTTTAGAGACTCTAGCTGTCCTGGCCTATTCGTTTAGAGACTCTATGAGTTTCGCCTTATTAATTTAGAGACTCTAACACTCCTGGCCTATTTCTTTAGAGACTCTAAGAATTTTGCTTTATTAATTTAGAGACTCTAAAAGTCCTAGCCTATTCCTTTAGAGACTCTAAGTGTTTCGCCTTATTAATTTAGATACTCTAACTGTCCAGGCCTATTCATTTAGAGACTCTAAGATATTCGCCTTATTAATTTAGAGACTCTAGCTGTCCTGGACTATTCCTTTAGAGACTCTTAGAATTTCGCCTTTTTAATTTTGAGACACTAACTGTCCTGGCCTATTCCTTTAGAGACTCTAAGGTTTTCGCCTTATTAATTTAGAGACACTAACTGTCCTGTCCTATTACTTTAGAGACTCTAAGAGTTTCGTCTTATTAATTTAGGGACTCTAACTGTCCTGGCCTATAACTTTATAGACTCTAAGATTTTCGCCTTATTAATTTAGAGAATCTAACTCTCCTGTCCTATCCCTTTAGAGACTCTAAGAGTTTCGCCTTATTAATATAGAGACACTTACTCTCCTGTCATATTCCTTTAGAGAATCTGAACGTTTCGCCTTATTAATTTAGAGACTCAAACTGTCCTAGCCTATTCCTTTAGAGACTCTAAGATTTTCGCATGATTAATTTACAGACCGTGACGGTCCTTGCCTATTCCTTTAGAGACCCAAATTGTTTCGCCTTATTATTTTAGAGACTCTAACTGTCCTGGCCTATTCATTTAGAGACTCTAAGTGTTTCGCCTTATTAATTAAGAGACCCTAACTGTCCTGGCCTAAACCTTTGGAGACTCTAAATGTTCTGCCTTATTAAATTAGAGACCCTAACTGCCCTGGCCTATTCCTTTAGAGACTCTATGCGTTTCGCCTTATTAATTTTGAGACCCTAAATTTCCTGGCCTACACTTTTAAAGACTCTATGAGTTTGGCCCTATTAATTTAGAGACACTAACAGCCCTGCCTATTCCTTTAGAGACTCTAAGCGTTTCGCCTTATTGTTTAGAGCCCCTAACTGCCCTGCACTCTTCTTTAGAGACTGAGACATTCGCCTTATTAATTTAGAGACTCTGACTGTCCTGGCCTATAACTTTTCAGACTTTAATATTTTCGCCTTATTAATTTAGAGACCCTAACCCTCCTGCACTATTCCTTTAGAGACTGAGACTTTCGCCTTATACATTTAGAGACACTAACTGTCCTGGCTTATTCCTGTAGGGACTCCAAGTGTTTCGCCTTATTAATTTAAAGCCTCTTAATCTCCTGGCCTATTCCTTTAGAAAATCTAGAAGTTTCGCCTTATTAAATTAGAGTCTCTAAATGTCCTGGCCTTTTCCTTTAGAGACTCTAAGAGATTTGCCTTTTTAATTTAGAGACCCTAACTGTCCTGGCCTATTCCTTTAGAGACTCCAAGAATTTCGCCTTATTAATTTAGAGGCTCTAACTGTCCTGGCCTATTCCTTTAGAGACACTAAGAGTTTCGCCTTATTAATTTAGAGACACTATTTGCCCTGGCCTATTCCTTTAGAGACACTGAGAATTTCGCCTCATTAATTTAGAGACACTGATTTTCCTGGCCTATAACTTTAGAGACTCTATCGATTTCGCCTTATTAATTTAGAGCCCCTAAATGTCCTGGCCTATTCCTTTAGGAAATCTCAGAGTTTCGCCTTATTAATTTAGAGACACTAACACTCCTGGCCTATTCCTTTACAGACTCTAAGAGTTCGCCTTATTAATTTAGAGACTCTGACTCTCCTGGCCTTTTCTTTAGAGACTCTAAGAGTTTCGCCTTATTAATTTAGAGACACTAACTGTCCTGGCCTATTCCTTTAGAGACTCTAAGAGATTCGCCTTATTAAATTATAGACTCTAACTGTCTTGGCCTTTACATTTACAGACACTAAGAGTTTCGCCTTATTAATTTAGAGACTCTAACCGTCCTGGCCTTTTCCTCTAGAGACTCTAAGAGTTTCGCTTTATTAATTACAGACCCTAATTGTTCTGGCCTATAACTCTAGAGACCCTAAGAGTTTCGCCTTATTAATTTAGAGACTGTAACTGCCCTGGCCTATCCCTTTACAGACTCTAAGTTTTTCGCCTTATTAATTTAGAGACCTTAACCCTCCTGCACTATTCCTTTAGAGACTGAGGCTTTCGCCTTATTCATTTAGAGACCCTAACGGTCCAGGCCTATTCCTTTAGGGACTACAAGTTTTTCGCCTTATTAATTTAGAGACTCTAATTCTCCTGGCCTTTTCCTTTAGAGAATCTAGGATTTTCGCCTTATTAATTAGAGACTCTATTTGTCCTGGCATATTCCATTAGAGACTCTATGATTTTCGCCTTTTTAATTTAGAGACACTAACTGTCCTGGCCTATTCTTTAGAGACTCCGAGAATTTCGCCTTATTAATTTAGAGGCACTAACTGTACTGGCCTATTCCTTTAGAGACTCTAAGAGTTTCGCCTTATAAATTTAGAGACCCTAACTCTCCTGAACCCTTTCTTTAGAGACTGACACTTTCGACTTATTCTTTTAGAGTCCCTAACTGTCCTGGCCTATCCCTTTAGAGATTCTAAGTGTTTCGCCTTATTAATTTAGAGACTCTATCTGCCCTGGCCTATTCCTTTAGAGACTCTGAGAATTTCGCCTTATCAATTTAGAGAAACTAATTGTCCTGGCCTATAACTTTAGAGACTCTATTAGTTTCGCCTTATTAATTTAGAGACTCTAACTGTCCTGGCCTATTCCTTTAGAGACCCTAAGATTTCAGCCTTATTAATTTAGAGACCCTAACTGTCCTGGCCTATTTCTTTAGAGACACTAAGGGTTTCGCCTTATTAATTTAGAGACACCAACTGTCTTGGCCTATTCCTTTAGAGACTCTAAGAGTTTCGCCTTATTAATTTAGAGACTCTAACTGTCCTGGCCTATTCCTTTAGAGACTCTAAGAGATTCGCCTTAATAATTTACAGACTCTAACTGTCCTGGCCTATTTTTTAGAGACTCTAAGATTTTCGCCTTATTAATTTAGGGCCTCTAACTATCCTGGCCTATTCCTTTAGAGATTCTAAATTTTTAGCTTTATTAATTTAGGGATTCTAACTGTCCTGGCCTATTCCTTTAGAGACTGTAAGAGATACGCCTTATTAATTTAGAGACCCTAACTGTCCTGCACAATTCCTTTAGAGACTGAGTCTTTCGCCTTATTAATTTAGAGTCTCTAACTGTCCTGGCCTATTACTTTAGAGGTTCTAAGTTTTTCGCCTTATTAATTTAGAGACTCTAACTCTCCTGGCCTATTCCTTTAGAGACTCTAGGTGTTTCGCCTTATTAATTTAGAGACTCTAACTGTCCTGGCCTTTTCCTTTAGAGACTATAAGTTTTTTGGCCTTATTAATTTAGAGACCCTAATAGTCCTTTCCTATTCTTTTAGAGACTCTAAAAGTTTCGCCTTTTTAATTTAGAGACTCTAACTGTCCTGGCCTATTCCTTTAGAGAGCCTAAGAGTTTCGCCTTATTAATTTAGGGACCCTAACTTTCCGGGACTATTCCTTCAGAGACTCTAAAAGTTTCGCCTTATTAATTTAGAGACTCTAATTTTTCTGGCCTAATCCTTTAGAAACTCTAAGAGTTTCGCCTTATTATTTTACAGAATCTAACTGTCCCCTTTCTTTTCCTTTAGAGACTCTAAGAGTTTCGCTTTATTAATTTAGATATACAAACTCTCCTGGCCTATAACATTAGAGACTCTAAGAGTTTCGCCTTATTAATTTAGAGAATCTAACTTTCCTGGCCTATTCCTTTAGAGACTCTAAGAGTTTCGCCTTATTAATTTCGAGACTCTAACTCTCTTGGCCTATTTCTTTAGAGACTCTAAGTGCTTCGCCTTATTAATTTAGGGACTCTAACTGTCCTGGCCTGTTCCTTTAGAGACTCTTAGTGTTTCGCCTTATTAATTTAGGGACTCTAAATGTCCTGGCCTATTCCTTTAGAGACACTAAGCATTTCGACTTATTAATTAGAGAATCTAACTGTCCTGGCCTATACCTTTAGAGACTCTAAGAGTTTCGCCTTATTAATTTAGAGATCTAACAATCCTGGCAATATATTTAGAGACTGAAAGCTTTTCGCCTTATTAATTTAGAGACTCTAACTGCCTTGGCCTATTCCTTTAGAGAATCTAAGAGTTACGCCTTATTAATTTAGAGACACTAAATTTCCTGGCCTATTTCTTAGAGACTCTTAGTGTTACGACTTATTAATTTAGAGACTCTAACATTTCTGGACTAAACTTTAGAGACTGAAATTTTTTCGCCTTATTAATTTAGAGACCCTAAACCTCCTGTCTTATTCCTTTAGAGAATCTAAGAGTTTCGCCTTATTAATTTAGTGACTCTAACTGTCCTGGCGTATTCCTTTAGAAACCCTAAGATTTTCGCCTTATTGATTTGAAGAATCTAACTGTCCTGGCCTATTCTTTAGAGACTCTAAGAGTTTCGCATTATTATTTTAGAGACACCAACACTCCTGGCCTATTCCTTTAGAGACTCTAAGTGTTTCGCCTTATTAATTTAGAGACTCTAACTATCCTGTCCTATTCCTTTAGAGACTCTAAGATTTTCGCCTTATTAATTTAGGGAACCTAACTGTCCTGGACTATTCCTATAGAGACCCTAAGAATTTGGCCTTATTAATTTAGAGTCTCTAACTGTCCTGGCCTATTCCTTTAGGGACTCAAATGGTTTCGCCTTATTAATTTAGAGACTCTAACTGTCCTGGCCTATTCCTTTAAATACTCTAAGTGTTTCGCCTTATTAATTTAGAGACTCTAACTGTCCTGGCATATCCCTTTAGAGGCTCTATGAGTTTCACCTTATTAATTTAGAGACCCTAACTATCGTGGCCTATTTCTTTAGAGACTCTAAGTGTTTCGCCTTATTAATTTAGAGATTCTAACTCTCCTGACCTATTCCTTTAGAGACTCTAAGATTTTCGCCTTATTAATTTAGAGACCCTAACTGTCCTGGCCTATTCCTTTAGAGACTCTAAGATTTTCGCCTTATTAATTTAGAGACTCTAACTCTCCTGGAATATTGCTTTACAGACTCTAAGTTTTTCGCCTTATTAATTTAGAGACTCTAACTATCCTGTCCTATTCCTTTAGAGACTCTAAATTTTCGCCTTATTAATTTAGAGACTCTAAATGTCCTGGCCTATTTCTTTAGAGACTCTATCTGTTCTGGCCTATTCCTTTTGAGACACTTTGAATTTCGCCTTATTAATTTAGAGACTCTAACTGTACTGGCCTATTCCTCTAGAGACTCTAAGATTTTCGCCTTATTAATTTACAGACTCTAATTGTCCTGGCCTATACCTTTAGAGACACTAAGAGTTTCGCCTTATTAATTTAGAGACTCTAACTGTCCTGGCCTATTTCTTTAGAGACTCTAACTGTTCTGGCCTATTCCTTTAGAGACACTTTGAATTTCGCCTTATTAATTTAGAGACACTAATAGTCCTGGCCTATCCCTTTAGAGACTCTAAGTGTTTCGCCTTATTAAATTAGAGACCCTAACTCACCTGGCCTATTCTTTAGAGACTCTAAGTGTTTCGCCTTATTAATGTAGAGACTCTAACTGTCCTGGCCTATTCCTGTAGTGACTCTAAAATTTTCACCATAATAATTTAGAGAATCTAACTCAACTGGCCTATTCTTTAGAGACTCTGAGTGTTTCGCTTTATTAATTTAGAGACTCAAATTGTCCTGGCCTATAACTTTAGAGAATCTAAGATTTTCGCCTTATTAATTTTGCAACCGTTCTTTCCTGCCCGTACAAAACTAACTAACTCACGCCGGTTTGCATGTACTAATCTCAAGCAATATTTTACGTGTAGGCTGTATCAGACGGACTTCACAGGGTCAGCACTAGTTACTGATAATAGATCTTTTATTTATTCTCACTTAATACAACTTAACACGAACTTCTAGCAGTCAGCAATCTGAAGTAACCACGGCGGTTCTTTTAGTTACAATACCATCACACGACATCCACCTCCCTTCCGTGCTACCGCTAACGTTGAACTCCTGTCCCTCACTCCCTTAACTTTCTCTTGGGGTGTCCTGCTAACCTTCGAAAAGATGATACCAAAAAAAGACTTCT
>Ga0268261_10000425_pt1 | contig 26251 bp, 20 predicted proteins | sample TergutNc150P1_FD_190353 | JGI IMG/M metagenome (GOLD analysis project Ga0268261, IMG submission 190353) | Nasutitermes corniger P1 segment gut microbial community from laboratory colony in Florida, USA - Nc150 P1 (SPAdes) (version 2) | ecosystem: Host-associated > Arthropoda: Insects >... | reverse complement strand
TACATACTTTTTAACAAAATGATAACACATTCCAAATATTTCACTTTTACAGAACGAGAACACCAGAGGCTACATACTTGTATAATTAAAGACATTGACCTCCTGAGGATGGGCGGATGAAGCCCGAAACATGTAGAGGTGTTTAATTTTACAGAGTTTATATAAGAATTGTGTATCAAGTTGGAACTAATAAATGAATTATACTATGATGCACGGCCTAACAAATCTCAAGATCAAAGAGCAAGTCCAGTGGGGAAAAAACTGTACCTACAAGGACCATAAGTTGTGAAAAAGGACATCTCCAAATATTTTATTCTGATGATATGAGGAAACCTATAAAGCAATGGACCAATAAGGTATGGAAAACAGGATGTTACACATTATGTATATTTTGTCAAAAATGTTAATAAAACTGCTGTCAATATGTTACTTACCTTCATAGACAACATGCATCTTGATAAATTATTGGCACAGAATAATGAAATATGATTCACAGGTTTTGCTTATTTTACATCATGCACTTAAAATATTCCGTAGCAAAGATGGGTTTAGGTAAAGGGAAGATCTCTACTTAAATATCCAAACTGTTTACGGAGTATTACAAACTTGCAGAATCTTGTAAACCAGTTGGTCTCAGCTGATGAAGCACAACTACTGCTGGTCTACAGTGTAATTTAGAAGTTTGCTAATTCCACATAGTGTGACATTACACATACAGATACTCCCTACTGACACAACTTCAGACCTATGCATTTCCAAAAAAATAACTTAAAGATTACTAAAATGCATGCCAATTTTTCCCTTATGGGAATAAACATGCAGTGAGGCAGAGGTGGTGGAGGAATATCCCCCTCCCCCCCTCAGGTTAAGCAACCCCTGATTTACATAAACTTTATCTTATGTATATTGTCCCATAAATTTGTTTACATTATTCTCACTGACATATTTATTGTACCTACAACAAACTTCTAAGCTTTTAAGACAATTACAAGTTGTTTAGTATGTCACTTGACATTTATGGGATTATCTATACACATATGTAAACCATGTGAATAAATAAATTTATATACAGGTGTCCCCTGCTGCAGTTCAGTTCACATAGCACTGTTCCACTATAATGCTCTTAACAACTGTTTTTGTTTTGCTCTGAACAGAAACGTTACATGGTTGAACTAGTTTCTGAGTACTGTCACTTGTGTTTACTGTGAAAGCTGACAACAGCTGGTCACCATTAACAGCTTACTGAATTTAGTGCGGGGATTATCATACTTTCCAAGGAGGAATGTGAGAGACCACAGACACACACAACCATTGCTGAGTTTTGTGTTTTCATTTGTGTTGTAAGTTGTGTCTCTTCTCATTCATCTAGTGTGTCATGGTCATTTTCCATATTTTCTTGGTCACAATTATTTATGAGTGATAAGTGCAAAAACACAAGCGTGAAAAAAGGCTTCTGTAAAGATGCATGGGAAAAGCCTGCCAGTAGCAGTGAAGCTAAATGTCACTAGACATACTAAAGCAGAAATCCAGTTCAATGTTTGCAAAGCATTAGACGTACCAGGATCAAGAGTACAATCTATTTTGAAAAATGATGACAAAATCAAGGAATGTTGACAAACAGCAACTCCTTTAAGCGCTTCACAATTAAACAGTACTCTGTGTACTTCTAATCATAAACCTGATTTCAGTACTAAATATACCCAACATCTGGAATTAATTACCACTGAAGTGCATGCCGATAGTACCAATTATGATCTACAAACATTAATTCTCATGAGTAAAGTTCCCTCCTCCTTGTGTGCTGCTTCACTGACACCAATTAACAGCACTACATTAGGGATGCCTAAATATGTACTGACAAACATAAAATTCAAGTTACAAAATGTCTGTGAAGTGGAACCCTTGTGAAAATACAGGAGTGCTTGTAACATAACACAAATGGAAGAAATTACTACTGCAAACAAGTATTTTTTCAGCAATTGAACACTTGGTGTTGAACATTTGTATTTCTTTTCATGCCATTCGTGGTGTAACTGGTCAATGCTGAGGAAGAAAGCACAAAGTTTGGAATCAGCAACTGCAACCTTCACAAAACGAAAGGCCCAAGGCTATGTTACAAAACCAAAATGCTCACACCATTTCTTATACTTTACTGAATTGCTTTTAATTGCGAAAATTCTGTGGTTGATGAAGCTGTCCCATATAAGATGTTAATTACATTGCAAACAAGCATTTTCTGACATGACAGTACTAATTATATATATATATATATATTTTTTTTTTGGTGGCACTGTGGCCCAGCGCAGGCCACGGCCTCCTCAATCTTGAGGTTTCTAGATCACAAATAGTGACACGCCACAGTCGGTAGGACTCCTCTGGACGAGTGATTAGCTCGTCACAGAGACCTCTACCTAACAACATATAACACTGATGACAACAACAAACATCCATGCCCACGATGGGATATGAACCCACAATCTCAGCAGATGAGCCGCCGCAGACCTACGTCTTATATTGCGCAGCCACTGGGACTGGTGTAATAATTATCTGCACAGTCTATTATGACAATTTCGAATGTACTACATGGAACACACAAGGCAGGCCACTCAGAAAACCAATCCACGAATCTGAAAAGGCTGAAGACCACAAATGTTCAGCACCTCACAATAAAGTTCCGGTGTACACAGCTTTAAGCAATACCAGTATAGACAATGGAACCCATCGGCTATGTTTTCTACTGTTCTGGTGAAAAGTTGGAGTTCCTCTAAGTATTTCACACATGCGATTAGTGGTGTTAGTGACTGACATAAATTAAATGACGATGAAGGAATGACTGTTATCACTTTTCAGACACAGACCTATCCTATGTGCATCACGACAAAATTATTTAAATGATAACGGTTTACCAAAAATGTAACCTACAAAGGTCTTCTTACTGGCACCTGGTAACCATACGCTTCTCTTCAGTTGAAGGTATAGAAGAACGCTCCATACGTGCATAGATTCCCTACCACATAGCAGTACCCACTTATCATGTCGCGCGCGCGCGCGTGTGCGTGCGTGCGTGCGTGTGTGTGTGTGTGTAGTATGGTTCACAATCAAAACAGTTTACAAGCTGTTACTAGCACGCAGATAAGTATCAAGCTATCGTTACCTTATTACAATGCAGGTTAGAGGGTGGCAGTCTGGCATACCTCTGCACCCCATCACTTGGATCTACATCGTAAGGATGATTTAGTGAAGACGCATGCGAGGAAGTCCGTGACCTTGTGCTACCCTACAGTGTTAGTAACAATTCCCTCTATTAGACAACTATAAACTACTGAAAATGCAGAAAATCAGATGGGTAATTTCTTACAGAATGGCATTAGGCTTCGGTTCCATTAATATGAAAGATAAGGTTTTCGGTGTGCCTTTGGTGGGCATAGTGTTTCCCATTGCTCAGTAGTTTTGTTCTGTTACAAGTGTTTGCTTACAATCAAGCAAACTTAGAACCATCAGAGTGGTTACTGCAGAACTCTGTATGATAAACTCAGAACACACACAAAATACAGGACAGTAAATATTAGGTGTTTAACACAAAGCAGAACCCGCTCAGATCCTACATTAACAAGCTGTATTACATAACATACCCAAATATATGGCAAAATTCATGTTGGGCATTACATCCTTTGGCTCTCAGATATGCATGACACCTTGCAAACACATTATTAAAAATATGTGTGATGTTCTTGTCCAGAAATTGCCCACACTGCCAAACTGATGATTGTTCAAAGGCTGTCCTGTTTGCATGGACTGTTTAGATATGCACTGTTTGTCAAACTTCCACACAAATAATTATCACATGGCATCTGATAAGATGAATGAGGAAGCCAAAAGGACAAATAATTTAAGTCCCAAAAATGTTATGTAAGACATCCATTGAATGGCTGTACAGGCAGTTACGTTGCCTTCTTGAAAAGAACCTCTATTCTTGCTTCTCATCACTTACATTTTCAAAAAATGGTACAAAACTTTATTCACTGTAATTTCCTGAATTTACTGTCCTTGAAAAGAAGCTGGGTTCAATCATTCTTGTTGCACTGACAGCACTCCACACTCCAAACTAACACGTTAAAGCACTGTGGTTTGTATGTTTACCACCAGGATTAAGATTAAAAATTATGCAATTTGTCCACACAGTGTACTAATGTATTCCATACAATATAATAAACAGCCATTAGTGCCCTATGTGGCACTAGCTGGTTTGTATTTCTAACAGAAATACGTAATGTTCTCTGTGTGCCACAGGTCGAATATTTATATACATTTCAGACAGATCAGTCAGTCATCAGGCTCTTGCAGCAGAGACCTGGGTTCAGTCCTGGGTCAATCCACGTGAAATTTGTGGTGGGCAAATAGATATCGGGACAGGTCTTTCTCTAAGCAGTTGTTTTTTTTTTTTTGTTGATATCGGCCATTATTTGTAATGGACTCTGAAGACATATTTATACTGCATGCTATCAACACTGTGTACCCAGATGTGAACCTGCTTTATCATGAAAAGTGTTTTATTAAACAAAGATCAATACAGAACTGCAGCCAATATGTGAAGGGAATACTTCATTTCTGTGCAACAGTCACCAATTACCACTTGCGTGTCCCCACTATTACCTGCCAGTATTTCATCAGACATAAACTAGTGAGACCTTGACCTGCATCATATCACTTCTCTTGCTAATGCTTATTGTGTTTATTTATACCCTGTAATATACTATGCAATACATTTTAAAAATTCCATTTGTGAAAATACATGTTGTTTATAATATAAAACAGGCTGGCAGATTCTTTGAACTATACCACAAAATGAGGTAATGATTACAGGACAGCCACATATCAGTACAGCACATCTGCACATACAAGGAACTGTGCTAGGCTGGGGTTCTAAGGGAGCCCCAGAACAACACCAGAGGTTGCAAAGACAAAATGTCTTAATTTTCATAAATGTGAACTAGAAATTGTAGCCCAATGTGAATAAACTAACTTCATGATGTACACCAGATATTAAGCATTCATATGGCTAACAAAGTTTCGTATTTTGTAATGTCTAAAGTTTCAGCTCCATAATCATTACATTTCTGTGACCAGATGTACCCTGAGCCAGCCATTTAAGTCCAGCTCCCTTCCACAAGCCAGGTAGCATAGTCGATATAGCGACTGGCTACGGGCTGGACGGTCCAGGGATCAAATCACGGTGGGGGCGAGATTTTCCACACCTGTCCAGACCGGCCCTGGGGCCCATCCAGCCTCCTGTACAATGGGTACCAGGTCTTTCCCGGGGGTAATGAGCGGCCGGGGCGTGATGCTGACCCCTCACCCCCTTCTAGTGCCATGGTCATGATAGAGCAGAGCTATACCTCTACTCCCCCTATGGGCCATACAGCCTGTACAGAGCCTCAGTGCCTGTACAAGGGTGCACTTTACCCTTTTTTTTACCCCTTCCACAAAATTTACTGTGACAAGATGTGTATTAATACTGTCCTTCCAACTACATTTGATATCCTCTATGATATATTTCAAACTAAATTACAGTACACATTTCTTGTTTTGCAAGTGTGTACTCCATGTCATGCCTTCTCTAACCTTCCTGGTTAAAGAGTATTAATTATGAAGATCACTGTAATACGACACACTTCACTTTCTTCAGCTCTTCATTTTCAAACACAGTCAATCTTTGTTGTTTTCTAATTAAGCAGTTCAAATTTTGTATCTATTCAAAATAAGATGAATCAAATTTCATGAATTTTAATATTAAGTTTTCCAGACAGTGGACAAGATATATTCTACACACCAGGATGCATTTCCAAGTCTTCTATGCTGCTCGCATCATAATTAAAATCATTTTGATGCATTCAAAATGATTTTCATTTCATAAAACCTAATAATGGGGACTTTCACTGAAATGTGTCAAAGCATTCCACTTTTCATTAAATGGCACAAAAATAAGGAAGATGTCATGTTAAGACCTAGATGTGTGTCTGGGCACAACTCTTGAAAGTAATTAGCTAAATACTTATTCAAGCACAAAATATTTCAAAATGCTGCAAACAAAAATCAAATGCAATTTGTGTCCAAAATAATTTTTCTTATATCTTACAGTTTTAACGATAACTAAGCCAAAGGATTTCTGTGCTGCAACACATTACACCTTAAGAACATGGACCAATTCTGACCACATTTCATACTGCAGGGTGGTGCACAAATCTGCCGGACACTCTCGAATTTCATAGAGAATAGCAGATGAGGAGGTGTGTTTTACATAATGGCTCAAATACTACAAACAATATCAGAAGCCTCTATGGCAGCCCATCCTTTTGCCTCTAAGCATTAAAGCCAGTATGCACAAATTGAAAACACAGCAGTATCAACATAGCGAATATGCCTTAACTGTTACAGTGTGTATATTTCCTAACCTGTTACTTATCACTGTAATTTCACCGTACTACAGCTTCAAAGGATTTCTTTACCAATTGTTCTACCAACCAAAGCCCACGAGAATACGAAATTATGGGTCCAGTAGTAATGATGAGAGCTAAGGCGGAAAACAGATGCTAGATCAGAGATAGCCATTTCAAATAGGCCTACAGCAGAAGATACAGCCAATAAGAGATAAGAGAACCTCAACCCTGAATTACAAGCAAAAACATTGCAATGGCTAACAAACAACTGGTTTTCTTCTTACCTTAAGTGAAGGTGGTCCACTAGAATGAGCGTCAGGATCTGCTAGAATAGACGAGTTGTTCTCATCTACAACAATCACCTCATATTCTCCATCTTCCTGAGACAACTGCTGACATGGGCCTCTTGCTTGGGCTGCAAACACATACTGACATTTATGAACATTTCTATGTAAATTGATTCCTGAAATCTACAATTTCAAATTAATCTTACAACCATATCAGGTCTGAAGCTCCATCACCATACTTGCTTTCTACAGCGTCAGCCTACACTTTCTCTGCATAAATTATTTAAAAAATACCGCCTTATATTCACATACATTTCAGTCTGTACTACATTCTGCTACAATCTAGCACCAAAAATGTCACTACTTGTTGAAACAAGAATATTCTCTTCCTTTTGTGTGTATCACACTGATTAGAAATTTTGAATGAAATGCATCCTTAAGTAAAAAGCATGTTCTCAACAATCAATCAGTTTCTCTCTGTAAGCAGCATTTATTAGTGCAAGGAACAATAATAATGTATGAACTGACTTAATACCAAAAATGTTTAATGTACTGAGAGCTATTTAATGAATTCAGAAACTATTTATACTTATGACACATAAATTTCAATTCAAACTTTAAAAATTTCAAACACATATCTGGAGGCACATTAACTTCATTCAAGTATGGTGCATTGTTTGCAACTACAGTATAGTGTTTAAAAATAGGATACACTGTTTAAAAGCTTTTCAAGAAATTCCACATACAACTGTTACAAAAGACAAAATGTATAATATTTCAAAGTAAAGGTGTAACCTCAGCATCATTCAGATTGATCAGCCAGGATAATACAATATACAAATAATACAGTACAACAGTTCAAATATGACACTATAAGGGTCTGCATAAATAAATGGAAGTCTGCCAAACACAGAACACTACAAGCAAATGCTAATGGTTGCAGAGGTATGTCCAGTCTCATGCCAGGCAAACACTGGGTTTCAGGTTCAAATCCTGCCCACAGAAAGTTATTTTTTTTTTTAATTATTTACTTATTTATTTATTTGTCATCAATTTACACCCCACATATCACTGCAGTGTCAGCAAGTCTGGAGTTCCATCATGAACTGACTGACCCTGCAGCAGAAAAACCTTAGGATTCCCATGAGGACAGTATTGGAAAACTGTTCTTAAGGAGAATGGCATCTGACCACTGATGGGTTAGTTCACCATTCTGTCAACCTTATGGTACATTACATTACAAGCAGACAGGCAATGTATGTATAAACACTGAGGCATGTTCATGTACTCATTGTTGCCGTGAAAAGGCAATAAGTGTTACATAATCTCAGTGTGTGTCTGCACTCTTGCCTTAGTTATCTGGCATGCAAAGTGAATGTGTGCTAACTGTCATCTGTGAACTGTCCAGCTCTACAAAATTTTTCCACATTCTCTCATTAACAGCACAATTTTCAGAAAAGTTTATTGAATATAATATGTGTTTTATTTTCTCTACAACTTTTGTCTGAAACATTTCCCCTTCTAAGAGAATTTAGTTATATATTATTATACGCGTACATAAGTCTTCATTATTCGTGTCAGATATTAATGAAACTTGAATTTTCTTGGAAGATTTTTAAAAAATACTCAAATACCAAATTTCACGAAATTCCATCCAGTGAGAGCGAGCTGTTCCATGCAATGGACAGTAAGATGTGATATAGCTAATAGTCACTTTTTGCAATTTCGCAAACACACCTAAAAATGCATCACGTTCTTGGGTCATGTTTGGTACATGGACATGAATGGTCAAGAGTTGGTGAGAGGATATGAATGAGTTATTACAGGAAAGTCTTCAGTCAGGATTTGTCTGGGACAGAATGGACTGCAACAGCGAGACTGGAAATTTAACACTCCAGTTATTGAACCTTACATGCGAACGTTTTCAAGTGTCTGCAGCAATTGCCTTTATCCTCTTTCCTGGCATCTGCCTACATCAACAACGATGAAAAAATAATTTCTGAGATGGAAAACAACCATGAGAAGAGCTTCACACACCCACCAACCAAATGACAGAATGATGGCTGGCAGAGAGCACCCACAGGCTGATGTGAGATTTGAATCATAACCTTGAGCTCATATAACCCACACTAAAGTGCTGGAGGAGAAGAAGTAAATGTCCACATAGGGTCTGCACAGGTCTGCATCTTGCAGACTAACAGATGTAAAGGGCAAAAAGAGACAATCAGGCACTTCTTTTTGGTTTCAAGGTCTTTCTTAAAAAAGCTCTCAACATAATTTGTTTTTATTTTTAACACTCCTATGCATGCTTTACCTCCATTCCACACTGTAGTCTACTATTTGCACACTGTGCTTAACACAGGAACATACCTTGGCCACACCAAGCCTTGCCAACAGCCTGACACACTACAGTAAAAATTATCAGCATATGGCAGTGTTTCCCAAACTTTTTTGCTTGTGGACGCCTTTTGACTTAAAAAAAATAACTGAACATCGTCATACGCATGCTCACATAAATATAGTGTGTCCAGACAATAGGTATCCAAAATAAAACTTTTATATCTCAGAACTGATTTTAGATAGCTATGAATACATATCAGTAGTATATATAACAAAGCATTGCATGATTTGAGCTTAATTAAAATGGGTACAGGGGGGTTCTTAATTAGACATTCTAACGGCCATACAAAATAAGCATTTCGCCAATGAAATAAGTTCAGTCATTATTTATAACAAAACATCAAATTCAAAGTGGCCATTATAGATATGCATCCAGAAAGCCCCTGGGAACTGGTCGTGGACCCCTTGGGATCCACGAAGCATACTTTGGGAATCACTGGCTTATGGTATTCATAAACTTTAACACAGTAATCATATATGCCATGCTCTGAAAAACTGCGCTAAATGTTATGGAGAAAAAAAAAGTCTACTGGAAACATACACTTAATAAAAAATAGGTATGAATATAAATAAAACCAAATCATATGCACAGATAGGTCTACATGAACATATATGCATAACTTTTCTATACAACTTTCTGTTGAATGAAACAACCACAACTGCACTCTGGAACTCTCAATGGCAAAACAAGCACAAAATGAAAAAATTTGGTATTGAACTCCATCTGTTGGAAGCTGATCACAGCATATGATACCAGTAAAGGCTTGTTACATGGAGTTACAGTAAATATTTTGCAAGAAACATGGCTGGGAATAAAAGACAATAGGTCTTCTGTCAAAACACAACTAAACAGCAAATTACATAACCTATTTGCTGCAACACTTTTGACAGTACAGTCATAACTTCACTAATGTTAACAAAGGATTTTCCCCTTGATTTTTTTTTCCAAAGTAATACACAAACAATACAACAGAGTAGTAGTATATGAAAGGCAAAAAAAAAAAAAAAGTAACACTGCATTCTACATATATGCTGCATCACAGTGTTGCAGGCCAGTATGATGTCAATGGAAAACAATAAAACTTCACACACAATGTAATAAAAATGGCAGAAGATCATGATGTGTTGCACTTTGCTCAAGATTCCATGAAATGACAGAGGGAATAATTTTAACTTTGACTGAGAAAGATTTGTACTGGGACCTGAAAGCATTCACAAAGCTGGAGGAATTTACATCCTTGGAAAGTTTAAAATCAGTAACATATCCTGCACAGACATTTTTCACAACACAAAAACTGCAACAAAGTGCACTGATACCCTGTTAATTATACAAGTGTTCTAATTACAGTTAAAATATACAATATGTGTCCAGAATATTAATTATGTACTACATTATACTAACAGCAACTTGTACTGGTAACCTGAAGCATTACTTCACATAAATGTCAAGTACTCGTAACTTTCAACATACATGACATCATAAATATATACTTTATAAATAACTTATAAATAACCAGGTAACATTAAACATCATATCCATGTTAAGATGAATTTTCAGGGGCAAAAAGATACTCTTATCTGAAACTCATATATACACCCCTGTAAGAGACATGTGTATGTTACAGGTGATGCAAAACTTATAATAAAAAAAACTAAATATTCACTGACAAATATGCATTCCATAAGACAAACTAATTCTCAGTTTTACTGATTTTATTAATAATTTTGTTCCTAAGTGATGCAATATACAAACTTAAAACAGCAAAAGAATATTTCATACATAATACCGATTTTTTGGCAGGGCCACCATGTTGTTCCCTAAACAGTTTCGCTTGCCATCGTTTAAGTTTGCCATCAACCAGTGTCAGTACCTCTCAGAGAAACTAACTGCAGTAATATTAGGTCTCAAATCACCATATGTAAATAAGGCACTGAAAACTTTCAGTTCAATGCATTACACTTCATGTTACATTTGTAATCACCGCACATATATGAAGCACTGGAAATGGTTTCCTCAAGCCCACAGACATACGTACATGTACAGTAATACATGTAAGATGTTTAATTGAACAGTATGTTGAGCTATGAAGGTATGATCTTCAATTACAAAAAATTTAGCAACTGGTAAAGAAAAGACATGGTCAAAAATGCTGACAGCTAAAAATAGGCACAGGTTCACTTGCAATCAGATTGGTGTTTACAAACGGTGCCAGAAAGTGCATAACATATTTGCGTGAATTTATGGTCTTAAAAAAAAAAACTTTAAAACACTGATAGAGTACTACACACAAACAATAACATAATGGCACCATATTGATTAACATGAGAACACCATCACTGTATGCCATGAATTCACATATCCACTGTAATACCAACATCACTTCATCACTAAACAGGTTAAGTGTGGGGTCTATCTCTCCATCATGCACCACATGAAGACACCAATTCACAAAAGTCGATCTTGCTTCAAAATGTGTGTCACAGACTTCATGAACCACAGCCGTCCTGCATGATGTAATGTAGCTATTTGTGCTGATGATGTGGTCACGAACTCTTGCAGTGCAAGTCAAACTAACAATTTCTTGGAGATGTCTCCACTCTAGCACCAATTTAAAATAGTTTTTTTTTAACTTAGCATGTGTCTTTCGCTTGTTCTCATGCTGTTTGGTACGGAACCCATTGTTAAAGGCCTTCTAATGTATTTGTAAACTGCTGTTGTGTTTGGAACAGGCACATCATGAGATCTTCGTCTGAATTTGTAACACTTAGTATGTCATTGGTATTTAGCATACATGTATGTGTGATACAGAAGCACTTTGTTTGAATGGTATTCTCACTGTGAATGAAGACTGTCTGTCAATAACCGCAGACTATAACCACCTCACTGCAACAGTGCAAGTGCAGCTGGCTTGCTCGGTAAGGCAAGTTCAGTGCAATAAAGAAGCAACTGGAGAAAGCAACCCAGTACACTAACGGTCATATGCTACGTGCGACTAGTGAATGACATAGTAAAATACTACAACAAACTGGCAGTTCCAAGAACAGTGTTTCTAAAAACATTACAAGATATTCTCATTATTATGCATCTAACAAAGTACTGTTCACATCTGGATCCTCAGACATGGAATTACGTTGTGTGTCATATCACACTTGCTGAATAAAATCAGTCCCTTTCACTGGCAATGATGGATCAGCACAGAGCATTAGTGGTGCAGAGACAACGGGTACAAGAAATCTAAAGTGAGAAAAACCTTCATGTTTCAGTTTTCCTACTATAAATCCCATAGTGTGTCCTCAGATGGGCACAATCAGGCTGTGAGGCCAGTATCCAGGTACCTGCACTATGGCACTCTCATGCATTTATACCAAGTATAAGCTAAAAAGTTAATACTTATGAACCACACAGTAAAATGGTGCCATTTTGGACACAAATGCTGTGCTTCCTTTCAAAGCATACTATTTTTATGACAAAGTGTTATGTTCATCAGTAACATACAATGGAACACCGCAAAAAAGCTTAAATCATGAAGAAAATCTGTACTCTGGCTAACAATACTGTCAGGATTGCCTGGTATGGTGTCACAGACACAGCAGGTTTATATGGTGATTTACAGTCTTTTAATAGTTGTCTGTGCCAAAATAGTGAACATTACAGCTCTGGCTTCCAAGGAGGAGGCAGGAGGTCCCCACAGAATGTTAGTAATCTTTACTACTTCCACACAGCACTTTACCCAGACAGCTCTACAAGGGAATAATGTACCATGTTACAACACCTCGCTCCAATCCTCAGCTACCATTTTATTTTTATGGTACATAAACCAAGTACTCAAATGGGAATATGGCACTGTGTAGTTTAATAGATAACAGCAAAGTTCCTCCATAGCATTGTTCTCTCTCAACTAAGATACATGGTGTCACATGCCAAAGCTGTCTTCATAATCTCCGCTGTGAGCACCTCCAAGATCACTCGGTACCTAAAAGCTTTTGCACATATGACAACTAAAACTTCTCACATATTTTGGAATGTGTGAATAAGAATATCAACACTGTACACAACAAACTTTTGCTTCAAAATGGACGCTTCATATAAATAAAATGAAAGATAACTTAGTTTGTACAAAAAAAAATGACACCCTGGGTGGCATGTACTTCACATTCACCAAACAACAGCAAATGCAGAGGCCCAAAACACACAGAAAACTTAAGCAAAAATTTGCATTATGCAATGCATTATCCACATGCAATCAAAATGCAAGTCAACATACTCAAATCTGCAACACAGATGAGGAATGCAAGGAGATGAAAGGCACATTTACTAGCATCCCGTCTTTCTAACAATGTTCCTCTTAATTCAGGATAAACCGTTCAACAAGAGACAAACTCCACGTACTGGACCAGTATTAATAGATGTCAATTCTTTACTACGTGCTATCCTCCTCTTTTAGAGACACAAAATATTGGGTGTGAGATGCTAGTATGATGTACAGCTGCGATAAACATTCATGGCTATACGGAAACAACCTTACTCATTACATCAGTTACCTTGATGACCAAGAGTTGAGTTTCTATGGTATCTAGTTGGCACATGATTGTTGTTGATGTTAATGTTGTTGTTGTTGTTGATGATGTGGTTGTTGTTGTAATTTTTGAACAAAGGGTTTCGATGTCGCAGGAAAGGTTGATGCTGGGCGTTGGGGTGCGACGCAGGTAGGAACTGGGGGTATACGTGATGCGACCACTGGGGGAACAAAGGCCGCGCTCCCCCCTCTATGTGTCAGCGTTCCAAAGAAACAACATACACGCACACACCATTAGCAATACTGTGGTACAGATGCACAACTAAGAAGCAGTTTTGTTACACTTCATGATACAAAATGTTCCTTTCAAAACATCACAGTGGAGCTGTCATTGTAGAACATCCAATAATATCTGCTTTACTAAATCAAAACATCCTGAGCACTCATAATGCTTCATTCTAAACATAGAAAATGGACAGAATTGATGTTCCTAATACTCTATACTCTTGTATTTCATCAGAAATAATATCTTCTATGTCTGCACTTCATTATTCTTTCCCAACGACAATTTATGGAAGAAAATCCACCGTGTAACATTTTTAAAAAATATCAAGGGGACCAAAAGCATACAATCTCTTAATGACTATATGTACAGTATTTACTAAATCAATAACACGTGTTACTGACAGACCAATACAGCATCTTACAATCACAATGAAAATACTGTAACAGCTTCCTTCAATGAAGAGTAAACTACCACTAAATGTACCTCCATGCAAGTATGTTTTCATTTAACAGTGCAGAGTTAAAATTATTACAAGCTATAATACATGGATATTTTTTACAAATTAAACTTCCTGAAATATAAACACGAAATTGAAGTAAATGTAACAAGGGATCTAGGTCTTTTGAAGTGTGATGCTGTGTCATTGGGTGAGTGGTTCCTGACATTTTGGAAGATTGTGGCACCATCATCAGACTCTCAAATGTCACAAACCACTCACCCGATGTAAGAGTGTAACACTCCAGGTGACAAACGCACTATAGAAGTATTGGGAACCAATGATAACACATCACACCCAAGAAGACCTGAATTATTGGCAAAACTGCTGTGAGAACCTCCGATCTTGTTAAGTATATCACATAAAAATGCTTGGCAGGTAAGTGAACAGTAAATAATTGTCTGAAGACTTTGTACAACTGATTTGTATGCCCATACATACAGAATTTTTACTGCCAGATGATTTTCAGACTACTGATTAAAAAGATGACTTATGTATAGGCTGGTGTAGATCTGACACAAGTACTGTAGGTAATCACACTTTTAGAACCAGAATATAGCTGATGGGGCAAGACAATTGTACATGATCAAAAAATATCTGCAAGGAAAGTTTAGTACAGTAACTTTAGTTTGTTCAAAACCTTAACAAAGTGTCCTAGAATTTAACACATCAAGTACACAACATTTTTCATAGCAAAATGCACTTCTGCTGCAAAGAACACTATAAAATTATATAAGAAAATGTGCACTGCGACTTAACAATTGATATACGTATTGCCATCAGCCACAACAAATTTTATGTGTCCCATCAATACCTGATACATGTTTCAGTCGCACTGACTATCTTCAGGCCCCAAACACATGTAGCAAGTATTGATGGGACCAATAAAATTTGTTGTGGCTGACAGCAATATGTACATCAATTTTTAATATGAATATACCACAATGGGAAAAATTCTATTAAAAAAAAACACTAAGATTTATTGCATGCTAATATTGAAAGTTCACCAACAGACAAAATGTGTCCACCTTTATTGCCTCTATAAAACTGTATACAGTATATGGAAATTGTGAAGGTGACTAAATGAAGCAGAAAATGGATTACTATGTCTATTTTCACTGCATTATGAACTGCAGAACAATATTTTGGTGGAACTCTCCATACGGTAGGAAAGTTTTTGAAATACAAAAGAACAGAATTAGAAAGACTACTGGAGGCAGAAGTGGAGACTCATGTACAGATTTATTTAAGACCATGCAAATTTTACCTCTTAAATCACAATATAGTTTTCTTTTCTTTCAATTGTAGCTAACAACAAAAATAAATTCAAAATGGACTCTTGATGTTTATAACATAAACACTAGACAAAAATTTAATTTTCACCAACCTTTATCAAATTTATCACTATATTAAAGAGGAGTATACTTTTTTTTTGGCATAAAGGTGTTTAACAGTCTCCCATCAAATATCTAAAGTCTGACTGATAATATTAATAATTTAAATTGGTGTTAAAAATCATCTACACGCGCATTCACTGTACTCTATAAATGAATATTTTAATTTAAATAAGGAATGTTAAAATTAGAGTTTTATCAATTCTGAAGCTAATACTGCATAACATTAATGAACAACTTTATGTAATAAATTACTGTAACCTGTTCTGTGTCCTATTTTGGATTCAAATTATGTTCAACAATAACCACACTTCATTATACTGCAACACAATAAAATGACGAACGGGTAGAACAAAAAATAAACAAACTCACAATATCTACATCATAACAGAGGCCATCATTTTACACGTACAGCTTGTTCTAGTCATACCTTCTCGGTAAATTATCGAGAATTTTAATGCCGTAAAAGTACGCCATCCTGTACTCCTGTTCTGATCATTGTGACAGGTCAACGATTTCCTGCCATGTTGGCTGTTTCTGTACCATTACTGAGAAACTAGACAAATTACTCACGTGATAGTACGTAAAGGAGCTGAGAAGGGGATGTTTGTACAGGCGATTTAATCACACCTCTGCAATAAAACTGACTTTTACGCAGATTTATGAGTACATTTACGCTTACAATTTCAATTTCATTCCGCAGAAACTGTGACAAACACAACGGTGAGTGTGGTTATGTACCAAACATTTTTATTTCCTAAATCACTTCCAGTTGCTGTCAACTTCATTTCTGTGGTTATTTTGTACAATACAGTATATATTTACTCATTTCTATAATTAATAACCACGCAGACAATCTGCAGGATAGCTGACAGAGTTGAAAATGCGTGTGTTTATACAGGCGAAGTAGTCATATGGCAACACTGGAATCGAAACGAGTATAAGTACTGGAAAGGAAAGCTGGCCAATTTACCATGTACTTTGCGTGGCTGAAGTCATGCGATCCACAAATGTATACACTCCTTTAGTGACGCTGTTCTGTGGTAGCAGGTTCAAATGCCTTGCTTGGTTGGCACCCTTGGGTTGTGGAAAGAGGGACACCCAAGGGGAGAGGGGGCTACTGGGCTGCAGTCTCCCAAATGCTCCAAAAGCGAAATTTAAATAACACATTTTATTTACACGATGATACCAAATGTTTTACGTGTTTTACCCTTCAACTGAAATCAGCCACTGAAAAAGGCTGATGACCAGTATATTAGAATTTTGAAAAATAAGTTAATAATGGAAACTTCTCGGTGTGCACCAAGTTGTGGCTGAGAGGAGGAATGGTGTTCATAGGTGGGAATGCCGCCACAAAACACTGTGGTCGTGACCATGGTGTGCGCCCTTGTAGCTGTCCAAATTGACCACACCCTGACAACTCTTGTAACTCGTTTCTCTTCCCCCGTCACGTGTCTCGCTCATGAAGTGCCAGACTATGTAAAGTGTGCGTCTTACTGTTTAATTACTTTGCTTTTACAAACAACCTTATATTGATATTTCATACAGCAGGACAGATTTTTATGGCGTGAAAGTGACCTTTTCATTACAATGAAATGTATTACAGGGAAACATTTTTTACACAAAGATAATGTTGTGGTTCAGAAGAAATTTCATTTTACTGAATGCTTCATTACTTTCGTGTTCGTTAGGAAAAAACAATGCATATGTGCACACATGCACGCATGCATGCGCACACACACACACACACACACACAATGTGCGCATGAGCGCACAAATATACTGGCCTATATGTAGAAGACAGTGACAAGACAGTGAATTAACTATAAATGATGTGTTGGCAACAGTGAACAGACATCATATCATATGACTACAAAATGCTAACACGTTTCACATGTGAGTCACCGATTTATTCTTATGTTTCAGAGGCATCTACTGCCTCCACACTTAGAGTGGCCAAACTGTTCTAGGCAGATGAAGTGAAGTGGTGGAAGAAAATGTGTTGGTTAAGTATGCAGGCACATGGTAACCTGGCCAATCAGAACAGTGAGGGCACAAAAGGACACCACTACACTTCACAAGCACTGAACAACAATACTAGTAAAACATGGAGGCTCAAGACGTACCAATAATGAAGTGATCCTCTGTCATAAAAAAGTAGTTACAACTGAACCACAAACACAAGTTTATCAACCACACCACACATACAGTATTTCTGTCAGTTAAGTTACTAGGATTTAATCTCCACACCTTGGAGGTCCCAAGTTCAATTCTCAGCTCACAGACTGGCTATACAAACAAACATTTTCTATGACTCTTACCTGTCATAGCCACATGTTGGGAGAACACCTCAAAATAAGCCCATTAGCCCATCCTTCTACAACCCCATAATTCACAAGTCGAGCCCTTATAACCCATGCAGTTGAGAAGGCATCTTCAAAAATACCAAGATACAATAAACAGACCTCTGCCTCTATCTCACTGCATTCCTCAACAACAGACCATCCATCGGGGTGACAGGAATATAACACAGATGGTCAGAAAATAGACAAATACCTGTGTTTTTGAGAACATGCATTGCTATAAACTGCACCAACAAATATAAATTAAAGGGGGTAACATAATCATACATATCTGAGATTTAAGGTTCCCAGAGCAGTGTTAAGGAAGATTCAAGTCTTCTGGGATGTTACTCTGTGTCACTGGGGAAGTAGTTCCTGATATTTCAGAGGATTAGAGTGCCATCATCTGCAGGGTCAAGCAGTCTAAAAAAGAAGAAATGCTTGACTCTGAAGATAAGGTTTTATGACCGTCTGAAACTCTGGAAACTTGCCTAATGATGTGGCGTAGCATCTAACAAGACTTAAATCTTCAATCACACACATAACCCACAAACATATTACAAAGAAATTATTACTATAGTTATCATAACCAGCATGCTAAGCTTCACTCATCAGTGATTCATAAATCATTTCAACATCATACAGTCTGAGCTCCTGACAGTGTTATGAAATAAATTATAAATAAATAAATAAACAAACGTAAGTTCATCAGTTATTGCCACAAAAAAAAAAACTAAATGCAACACAGCAAATATGTTTAATTCCAAATTTCACTGAAACACATCCACTGGTTCAAAAGTTTTAAAGTGATGATGGATGAACAGACACACATCATGTCAATATAAGCCTGCCTTTCCATGTGGAATACGACAGGCAGGCTAAAATAGGACGGAATCTGGGGGACACAATCATAACATACACATGGCTAATAAATCCTTAAGAAATGTGACAAAAAAAAATATTTGCACAAAAGTAACAAATCAAAATTTCATTCATAAGGGAATGAAGAACAGTTTAAATCCACAAAATATTTGCAACCATTCAGTTCTGAACTCTTCCCTCTAACTTGCTGTTTAAAAGTCATACAGATCAAACACCACCTGCTATTTTATATGTGCGTAAAACATCGTTTCACATGTTCAAAGAACAGAGGCTGAGGGTGTCTGAGAACAGAGTGCCAGGGAAAATATTTTTAACTAAGTGACAGAAAGGAATGGGAAATAGAGACAGCTGTACAATGAGAAGCAACAGCATCATAGTTTGTTCTTCCCGCATATTTTTAGGAAGACCAGGGAGGTTAAGATGGGTGTGAAACGTGGCACACATTGGAACTACAAGAATAAACACAAAATCTTGTCAGAAAACACTTAGAAAAGTGGTTCCCAAAGTGTGATCTGCAGATCCCAGGGGATCCGCGACCAGTTCCCAGAGGATCATTGGGTAAATTCCTGTAATGGACACTTTAAATTTTACTCATTTTTTAAATTAAAGGAATGCTTTCCTGTTAAAATAATCATAAAACTTCTTTAATTAGCAAAGTGTTTGCTTCATATGACTGTTAGAATACCTAATTAAGAACTTTCTGTATCCACACAGAGAGTGACAATCATTTCAGTTAAGGTCACAACATGCAATGCACTGTAACGTATGCTACTGGTATGTATGAGTATCTATCAAAAATCAACTTGAGATATAAATTTTTGTTGGATACCTATCATCCAGACACCCTATATTTACATAAGCAAGGATGTGAGGATCCATGGTTATTTTTCAAAGCCAAAAGGGGTCCACAAGCAAAAAAGTTTGGAAAACACAGTCTTAAAAGACAAGGTGATACAGTGAACTGAACTCATCTGGATTAGGGAACGGACCACAGACAGGCTCTTGTCGACATGATCAGGTACAATTAAAGACAGTTGAGCAATTATCAGCATCTCCACCCTTAACTGTGAAGGCCATGAGACACATAAGGACACCCAGCTAAGCCACACCATATGCCATGGGATGATAATCTGCTTGTAGCATACAAAAATCTATATTTAGTTTTTTTTTTGTGTGAAGTTAAGCTTGAAAATATTCCATCACATTTTATGTGTTTCAAAAGCTGACTGAATTCCATACAGATGAGTGTTCTTTAGGGTTCCAGCACTACACTGTGGTTACACATTCTGACTTTTCAGAGGAATGTGCTGCCTGCATCTTCAGGGCAACTGAATTGGTTTGGGTGGGTGCTGAAGGGGCAGTGATGGACAGTCATGTGCGTTTTCATGGAAACTCAAGGTAGTCTGGCCAATCACAGCTATGAAGAGTTGGAACAGGAAATTGGATAGTCCCCAGACCATGGGAGTAAAGATTAAAAGAATTACATCATCTTGACTTTCATATACAAAATCTCCCTATATGCAATACCACACATCAGTCACACCTTTGGGGTGAGTAATTCATATTTAACCTTTGTTGTGTGTTCTATGTAAGGTTTGCACTGGGGCAGAAGATACAGTTCAGCATCAAACATACAACACAGCAGAACCATACAGCAGCACACTGATTGATGAGACTAATGCCTGGGTTGCTCTAGGGATAAGGAAATGACTATTTAAAGAAGCTATGGAGTAGTGCATAAATATTATGGTAGCCTGTCACATGATGTTTTACTGGGTATGGTATCTATGAGGTGTGAGTTAAGGCAGAAGAAAAAGTTGAGCAATAAGCATGTCTGCCGTGGTTACTGGATGCAGAACAGCAGAGTGTACTGCTAAGATATGTGTGTGTGTGTGTGTGTGTGTGTGTGTGTGTGTGGGGGGGGGGGGGGAACAAAATAACAACGAACTCACAGAGATGGCAGAAGAAACCAAATTAAAGATTCTGAGAAAAGGAACTTATGTTTGGAAATGTCTTAATTCAAAGCACCTGAACATCAGAGTTGCACCGGAAACAAAACCACCAGATCTATGAAGTCTACGAAAAACATGTTGAGTACTTGGATGGAGGATCAGCACCAATGCTGTGTACCTGTAAGCATGCTTTTGGTTCAAGCCAAGGCTTGTTCTATTTATAAGGATCTGTCAAAGTGTGATGATAATGTTAAGCCAAAATGCAAGTACAGGTTGGTTTAGTGGGTTCACAAAAAGATACAATTTTCATAACATGAATACAACTGCGAAAGCTGCTTCTGCTGACACTGTGGCTGTCATACACTATACCAGATGAGGCTGTCAATCCCCTAAATGCCTGGGAACACACTGTTTTAAATGGGAATACTGTGTTCAATTTGCACAACATTTTTCAGGAACATAACCCTGGGGTAAAACAAGACATACCTGTATACACATCCAGGAATTCCAAATAATCAACAATACCCCCCTTCACAATCCACACACACACCGTCTGCTGTCTAATCAATAAAGTATGAACCCAGTGTATCTGAAATTCTTCCCAGAATATTAAGACAAGTGTGTTACCATGCAATGTCAGTACATTTCACATGATGTGACAGTCCACTTCAGTGTCTGATGACAATCCACAATACATCTTGTCAACGGCCAATACTCACCAATGACACATCCAGTCAATATTAGTCAATTCTATCAAAAATGCACGTACTTTCATATTTTCTAGTTTAAAAAATTACTTTAAATGAATATCCTTTTCTAACTTGCTGTAAATGTTCTTTACCCTCACACAGTTCCCATAATCAATGTTTATCCCACCACAAACATCTCGGTGTCTGATTACATGTATCTACTCTGGGAGTTTAATACTGAAGAAATTACCCATTTTCAAAATGGGGAAAAAATGGCTGCCAAATAACCAGCACAAGAAATTCAGTGCTTTACACACTGAACAAAGATTTTATATATATATATATATATATATAATTGGAGATAGTTTGTGACTGGCTATGAAGTGTGTATGTTATTGACTTACTGATGATGATGCAGTTAATTTCGATGTGTGAGAGATAGTGTTAATCATCAACCAAACCCCTGCAAGAGAATCTGACAGGCACCTGTGATCTGTACAAGGCTTCACATTAAACCTTGAATGGGACCTCTCCACCACTTAGAGCACACCAGACTCCAGCTTACGTTGACTGTACAACACTACTTCTGATAGAGCTTCCTTATTTGTGAATGTAAAAGCAAATTACAGAACCCCTGCTTCGCAGCGGGCAAAGAGGAATACCTGACACTTTATATCACCACCACATTCAGCCACTATACTTCCATAAATGGAAAAAAGAAAACAGAAACATTCCAAATTTTTCAGGTAAATCTCAGTAAATTTTATGTTATTCATGTCGTGCATTTTCTTACATTCAATATATTCACCAAAAAAAATGCACTATGTAAAATACAATAAAACACAAATCATAGTAAGTGCCCACTCCTACATGTATTTTGTGTCAAGGGGATATAACCCCTGATGCAATTCAGCTGGATGAGATGCCACTGAATTATACATTGCAGCAGATGTTTGTATACACAACTCAAATAATATAAAAACCTACGAATTTACGAATTTGACCAAGAAGAGGCTCAGTACCGTACGGTGTTGTTATTACAGCAATCTGCACTTATACTGTCAGCTCATGTCATCTAGAATTTTAACAGTTTAAGATCTTTAATTTTAATTCTAATGCAAAAAAGTGAGGGTGACCAGTAACTAAAGTATATGTTGGACTTATGATCATTTGTTGTTATTAAACTGCCTGAAAATGGCACCTTGGTATCAAAACATGTAAGAGTTGGCGCTTAATATGAAGCATGGTTTATGATTTGTGTTTGACTGTATTTTGCCATATACATTTTGTTGGTTAACATATTAAATCTCAATAATTTATTCTGTCATTTATAAAAGTGTTAACAGAACTTGTTGGCAGCACTATTAAAACACGCAGATACTACATAATTTTATATACCATGGGGTTGTACAGAATGAATACATACTAAAAAAGAAACTGGTTTACACCAATGAGTAATAGCGATAGTTTAGCTTACCTGGTAATCTTGATTAAAATTAACAGCCTTTGCCTACACATTTACTGCAGGTGTTGGCAGTTTTTGCACTTTGATCAAGGGTGTGTAGCAACTGTAAAATGCCCTCATTACTGCCAGTGTAGGAACAACACACATTAACATGGAGTGAGAAAATCAAGTGACATCAGGAATACCAACAAAATAAACCTACCTGGTGGACTGCCTGTGCTGCCTCCATGGTGAGATCCTCCACTGCCACGTAAGGATGATGTGGTTGTTGGTGCTGTAGGGCTTGGTGGCCGAGGTGTCAGCGGTGGTTCCAAAATATCCCGGTACTTGGATACCATCAACACCGAGATGAAGTACACAATGGCAAGGGATAGGAACTGTGCTTGCTTGGTCTCCTCCTGTAAGAACAAGTTCAGGTTTTTGTAATTTATTTCAATATATTATTTATTTATTTTCCAGGGGCATGCCATGGCGAAGTTGGTTCAGAAAATGTGCTACAAGCCAGAAAGTTGCAGGTTCAGTTCTCGATTGTGTCACTGGAATTTTTCATTGACTTAATCCTTCCGGCCTCACTCTGGCCCTGGGGTTGACTCAGCCTCTAATAGAAATGAGTACCAGGAATATTTTCTGAAGGTAAAGGCAGCCGGTGCACAGGGCCAACAATCTTACCACATTCATGTGCTGACTGTCTTGAAATCCAAGAGCCTCAACCTCCTGGAACCCTCAGGGCCTGTCTAGGCCTAAAAAGGGATTGCTTTACCTTACCAATTATTAATTTTTCGAGTTACCTTGTATGATTGTGAAATGAGGTCTCTTGATTACAGGGAATAATATAACAAACACATGAATAAAACAAAGTAAACAACTGAACCTAAATGACAAAATATGTAACCTTACAGAGCATACTGCAAGTGGCTGAGATGGGCAAAATAAGAAATGCAAATAGAATTTTGGCACACAAACATCTTAGAAAGTGACAATGTGACAAAATGGAGTGCTGGGAAGGTAATGCAACAGTGAGTCTTAGGAAGTAAGCTGCAAGGATCGAAGGAGGCCGCAATTGTGTGTCACTGTGAGCTGTGATTTTTATTGTTACACCTTCATGCTCAGAGTCAGGTGGTCCGATTGAACAACAATATTCACTCACAGGTTTAATAAAATAGCAATTCTTCATATTTCATGTGTTTCCACATACTTCTCTGAAATCATTTCATCAGATGAGCACACATGAAGGAGGTTACATATCTCCAACAGTAGGCACTGCCTGGTTATTACTGTTTCCTAGTGCTAAAAGTGAGGACCCAGTCAATTTTTTTAACCATACTCTGACTTCCTTGCCAACATACCAGGTACTGACAATCCTGTGTTTTTCTGTGATCTACATCTTACTCTCTGTGTTTTACTGTCTTTAGTTCTTATGTCTTGGTAAAAATTACATCTAGTTGCTTGTGGTAGCCTAGTAGCTAGACGTGCTGCCCACAATGTGAGCAGCATACATTAAATAACCAATGCAGCAATTTCTTCTCTTAAATCATTGTGTCTATAATGACTTATACCAATATTTTTTATATCTTCTTCCCTTCACATAAGTCAACAAAGTTCATGTGTGTGTGTTGGACTCTTGGAAATGCCACAGTGGTAGAAGGCATCCCATACTTCAGGAACTACATGGATACAATCAGTCACATGCACAAGGCGTGGAGCAGAATATGGTTCTCTTAACAGAACAGGTAGTCTGTACATAAATACACACAGTCATACATAACCAATTACAGACAGAAAGTATTTACAGAAGTGAGGTAACATATGCTGTCAAACTAGTAACAAACATTAAATGTGCCACAATGTTAATGAAGCTGGAATCCTGGTAGAAATAAGGTCGTAGAAATAAATAAATAAAGAAAAAATACATAAAATAAAATAAGCAGACATGAAAGCAGTTCATATAAAGTCAAGGAGCAAATTTGATGTTGTCCACCTTCCATGCAACAGCTCACTACACACAAATTTCACTACCAACTAGGTGCACAATGTTTATATGTATTACACAATACTGCTACATGTTTTACCCATGTATTTTGGATATCTTCAGGGGTATACAAGTTTGATCAATGCATACAGTGCAAATGGCAACTTGTCATGGATGACTGCCAGACTGTATAAACGTGTATAATATAATGTAACAATAACACCGTGATGACTCGCTACATAAATCATCAATTTAACAACAGGTAGATTTAACGTTAAAACGTTTTAAGACAAGTTTGTAAAAAACAGTTTTAACATTGTATCTACCTATTTATATACTGACAAATTATATAGCGAAAGTCATCACTGTATTCTTGTTACACTACAATATACATGTCTACAATCTGCCAATCATCCGTGACAAGCTGCTATACACGCTGTATGCATCGATCAAACTTGTAGCTCCCTGACAATGACTGAAACATGAAGGAGCAGCGTACAATAAATATAGACCGTTGGTAATGAAATCTGTGTGTAATGTAAAAGAAATTTATGACACCGAAATGCACTATGGATGCAATTATTAAATATAGTATTTGACTAAAATTTTAACCTGGTATGCCTGCAAAACTGGCTGTCACTTTTCCAACTGCACTACCACATATGGTCGAATACAGAGAAATAGTAGAGAATTGGCATATATGGTGACCACAGTGACAGGTGGTCGACTGTAGTACTCCAAAATTGGAGCCAGCACTCAGCAGAGCACCACACATTTGGAGTGTACCTTCCCAGTATGCACTGAAGCATTACCACAGTCCAAAATGTGATGTAAAGGAAAGGTACACTTAAGAAACAAAATGAACATAATTATGACTATTTGTTGAATTACATCACAAATAACCATGCAAACTGACAGAAATTTAAAAAAAAAATGACTTCACCATTAATAACAAAGGTCTGTACAGATCACCAAGCAACACTGAGTTCAGGAAATTTAACACATATAATTTCACTGCCACATGTCTTTGTCTTTTTACTAATACTGGTAAAACTAACTTTGACTAAATGCTTGGAGCTCCTGTTGCTTCAATTCGAGCAGTCAACTAAATACACAGCACATCAAATAAGCCCCC
>Ga0268261_10000424_pt1 | contig 26324 bp, 12 predicted proteins | sample TergutNc150P1_FD_190353 | JGI IMG/M metagenome (GOLD analysis project Ga0268261, IMG submission 190353) | Nasutitermes corniger P1 segment gut microbial community from laboratory colony in Florida, USA - Nc150 P1 (SPAdes) (version 2) | ecosystem: Host-associated > Arthropoda: Insects >... | reverse complement strand
ATATTTGTCTGTTGTGAGTGACGTGTGTTGTCAGGTAGAGGTCTCTGCGACGAGCTGATCACTCGTCCAGAGGAGTCCTACCGACTGTGCTGCGTCGTTGTGTGTGATCTAGAAACATCAAGAATGCGTGCTCCACATATATATGACATTAGTCGCCTAAGGGTTAAGGAGATCGTATTTTTGTAAACTTGTACATTTTGTATATTTTAATCACAAATTTGGTACTTTTTTGTGTTACCGAAACGTTTTCTGAACCTCGAAGTTTGTGGAAGTCATGACGAAGCCGATAATCATACTTAGCCAGAGTCCATAGGGTAATGTTTAATGTAATAAAGTTAAACATAAATTTGTCCCATTTTCATGTACGACACCACGAAAATTTCAGGGGTCATTGATGAAAAGTTAATTCATTACGGACCTGCAGGTTTCGGCCTCTTAAGCTCACTCTTCCGGAGAAGAGTGGTGTGTGTGCGTTTGTGTTTGTGTGTCATTCGAGATACACGTGGATTTCGTGGAGTTATATTATGTCCGAAAGCGCAGCGGCTTTTAAAATAGTGCTCACTGAACCAAAATTAGAATGGTTTGACAGAATCTCCTGTAAGTCTGCAGACAGATGTATAGAAAATAATGGCGGAAGACGAAGTGAACTAGCGTTGGTTCTTGCCCAGTGAAGGCATTTATTACTATAGAATTGAAGTTAAAATTTGTCATAGCATTGTTGTACAGTCCCTAGATATGATAGTGTGAAATGTGCTACTGTTAAAAATAAATTACGAACAGAAGACAATATTTATAAATGTCGCGTGTGTTGGAATCAGAATTTGCCGTCTTATTCTTCACATTCTAAATTATTTGACAGTTGAGACAAAATATATTCTGTTTGTTGTAGTAGGCAGCTACAGGAAACTTTGTTTGTCGGAAAGGTACTAATTTGAGTCAGGACGAAGTATTATATTTTTGTCTGCTGAATGGTTTGTGACAGAAAATAAAGTTTAAAACCCGAATATATAATTTTGACATTACATATTTTGTATGAGTTATAAATACAATTGTAGATTTTTATGGAACAACAAATATTTTTTCGTCCAACATCTAAGAAGATTTGACTTTTATAACATCGCTGAAGATAATTGTTATTATATAATCATTAGTTTCCTGAGATAGAAGGATTAGAATACCGTCAAAGAATTAACACACCGGGATGATAAACATAAAACATAATTTTCTTTTTATGAAATATGAATCGTGACGAAGTTTTTTTTAAACTTTGGACTGAATTTTTGTGTTTGTAGCGTTAAAACGCTGTGTTTTTACAAATTGACCGCTTGACAATTGTACATATTGAGACTCTCTTTATAAGAATTACATATGCAAATCTGAGTACAGTATATGACGCTATCCCTAGGCCAGCGTTAAAATACATTCAAATACAGCAACGCCCTTATGAACAATTTAGGTGTTCTGCTAGCTATGACACAATCAGGTTCCACCCATAAACGCAAAATTTTCTTAGCGAATTTTCGGGTCATGTCAGAGTTCTACTGATGAAACTCATGCTCTTAATGGTACTACACAATAATATTATAGTCACACTTGGCATGAAAATGAAGTTGGTTTATTTTTTAGGTTATTCTATAAATGGCAGTTGTTGTGATAATCACTCTTAATTGGCTGCGCTATCAGTGTTTATAATGGTGCTAATTCGCGATATTTAGTTTGGAGTAATTTTGTACATTTGTGGTCGGACTCCTAGTTGCATTTGCTATCTATACTCATTCAGTGGCTACCGTGCAAAAAAAAGCATATTTTTGTATTCCAACAAAACTGAATCACAACAATATGTTTACATGTGTAAGAACTGCTGTCGACTCTCTACGTATATTTTATTGTTGAAGGACGACACTCACAACACATGTTTACGCCTGCAAGCAGGACGCTCGACTTACGTTATTTACTCAACGAGCGCTTAAAATCGACTGTCCTGTTCGCTGTATTGGCTGACCACACTTAATCTCGCGCTATACACCACCATCTTCGGCACTACAAGTTAGTTTTTGATTTGGTTCTGTCGTTGGCTTGTCATAGCTTACTCTGCAAACACTGAAACTGGGCGAAAATGCTGAATGAAACATGCCTGGTTTTTACTAATGCCATTCGTCCAAGTTTCGACAACAAAGCTTTAAATACGTGTCAAATTGCATGTCGTAATCGAGCGCTTTGTTTGTTTGTTGTACACCGCAGAAAACTCGGCGACAATCAGTCAACAACTGTGCCAGAAGCGACGTTTTTGTTTTAAAGCAACATACGCACCCACTTTTTTAGTATAAAAACTGGACTCATTGTCAAAACTTCCAGTTCATTATCCTATGCTAGGAAGCATGACCCAGGATCAGACTACTGTCTACGTCTTTCTACACAATCTTTCTCTCATCCTACATGTCTCAGTGAAGATTTTACAAATTCAGAGACGTGTCTTATAGTGATCTATTGAAGTTTTACTGCGATATATAGGCCTGTTTCTAAAATACTGAATTATTTAAAAATCCACACTTTATAAGTACTGAAAATCTCAATGATATTCTTTTAATTCAGAGGTTATGTATATTTATAAACGTTAAGTTTTTTCAATATGATGGAACAACCTTTAATAGCGTCCACTGGTATGTCGCCCTTGAAGATATCATCACGCCGCTGTTGCGTGTAGGGCAAGGGTCTTTGTTGTTGAAAAGTTAGCTGTGCTTGGATATTTATTTACATTGATCTAACGACCAAAGACAGCACGACGCTGAATATATGTTCTTTAAATTCTGCTCAAATTTACTGTATTTTTAAGTATGGAATATTTACTTGCGTGTCTACGCCAGTGATATTACTTTAAAGGATGTAAACGTAACTACTATAAACAAGAATGCTGAAACCATGTTCGCGCCTAATGAAGAAGTTGGTCTCTTCAGCAGAATGTAGGATAATAACTTAAAGCAAAGGTAGTTGCTAAACTGTTTAATGTGTTTCAGGATTGACATATTTGGGAACGATAATAACAAACCAAAATTTCATTCAAGAAGGAATTAAGAGCAGATTCAATTGGAAGATTTGTTTCAGAATTTTTTGTTTTACCCTCCCTTGCCTAAGAAAGTGAAGATAAAATATACAGTAGCACAGCTGTGGTCATGCTTTTGTATGGGCATCGGCGTGCACATCTCATTTCTGTAGGGTGTGAAACCTGGGGTTTATTTTCTATTTTTGAAAGGAGAACATTTATTTAAAAGTCTGTCATAAAAATAATTTTTATTCACCAAACAAGGTGCCCCGGAAAATCGTTGAATTTTAAACACTTGACGCCACACAGTAATTCAGAAGCGGCATATTCTAAACTAAAACGTAACTAAACCCTTTAAAATAATAGATAAACATCACTCAAAAATGCAAATAATCCTTTCTTTGCAAGATCGCCACATGTGATTAAATTAAAACACAAAGACTCTTTCTGAGATATTAGGGTATGCTTGGGCACACCCCGCACACTCCATACGCATGCCTATGTGTATGGTTGTGAAACCGTGTCTCCCTTATTCAGGGAAGAACATGCACTGGACCTTAGAGCAGATTTCCGTACCATACTTCGTAGGGGAAGGAAATTTACTGATATTTCGGCTGACTTTGCAAATGCCCTCTTGAGGGCGGACACCAACCGCGACAGTCTAGGGACAGGAATACACTGAGGTTATTCGAGAGTAGGATTTTGAGGAAATTTTTTGGGCCTAACTGGGAAGACGGGATAGTAAACTGCATAAAATTAGGTAATGAGAAACTCCATAATTTGTACCTTTCGCCGACTGTTATTGACGTGATTAAATAAGGGATGGTGAGAGGAGTGCGGCAAGTAGGACTGGTGAGACAGAAGAGAAATGGGTATAGGGTTGTGGTGGGAGAGCCTGAAAGAAACAGACAGCTTGAAAGGAATAGGTTAGATGGAGTAAAAATAAAATAAATGTAAATTTCACCCTATAACATGCCATGAAGACACGGGGTGAGGGGCAGAGGTATAGCACTACACTTTCTTTAGCCTTGGCCTTATATGGGATTGGATGGTCAAGGCCACGCTCCAGTCACTTTACTCCCAAGAAAGGGGTCCTCTACCCATTTTATAGGAAGCTGGGTGGGCCTCTAAGTATTTCCGGAAGGGTGAGCAAAATCTCTCCCCCACCGAAGATCGAACTCGAACTGTCAGGCCACTACCGATTCACTGTACCATCTACGCTATTCCGGCCGCCATAAGTAGGAGGTTAGTACTAAAATGCAACGTGTCTTTAAAAGGTAGATAATATGATGTGTAATGGTCATGTCTTGCACATGATATTGATTATTATGTGGTGTTGTAAACACAACAGTGAACCGTTATGTTCAGTATAGTGTGGGCAGTTTCTTTACTAGCTGATGAGTGATTCCTTCCTTAAAAAGGATTTTGCTGCAAGCAGTTATTTATTAGTAATAATATCACTTTAAACTAACACAAACTCTACAATCGAAATACCGGACACCAAGAACGAGAATTAAATTTTTATTAATTCTTGCTGAAAATACTTTTGAAGCGTGGAAACTTAGAATAAACGCGTGGTTATTTAGCAACAACAGGAAACTCCTTAAAGAGCTACATAACAATCGGCCAAATACAGGGTCAGAATTACAGATAGCTGCTTCATTTATATATGGCGGCATAGAGTGCGAAGTATACGAAAAAAGGCCAATTCAGGTAAGATAATTTTATTTTACAATGTTTATCATGCAAGTGCGCGAGTTGTAGGTAATTTGGGTATATCAAACCGTATAACACATACTGTTGAAAGAATGAATTTTGAATACGACCCTTCTAGAAAGGATTAGACCTTGGTACATTATCTACAAATATGGATTTCTGTATGTCGAAATATCGGTATATTTTTTGACAGATATTTATCCCTGTAGTGCGTTCTTATCGGGTTGTTTTTATTGGATCCGTTGTTCGGTAGATTTTTTTACCCTCACGACAGAAGCTCGTTTTTGGAAGCAGAATAGCACAATATCCTATACTTGCTCCTGTAGTTTCCACTCCACCCAAATTCAGATCTTAACAACGAATGTATTAAAATCATTATAATATTATGCTCTCATCTTCACGGTGCCCCAGGTGGCAAAACTTCATTACATTTCGCTACTAAAGTTTATTTTGCATTATTCTTTACCCACGTTCCTGATGTAACTACGATATAAAGCCCATAGGTTTTCCTTCAGGTTTTCCCTGATTAATTACCTATTAGTTATGATTAATTTACGTGTGATGATATAAGCTTCTTACCTTCGGCACTTTTTAGGTCCACCTGCTCACGGTTCTGAAAGTTGGTGTTACCAGAAAGGCTTGTCTTCTTCGAGTAATCTTGTAGAAATGTTTAGTATAAGACAGCGCAATAAAAGCTTGATTTATCAATTACAAGTTCGAAGGAATGTGCTATCAGTTTGGTTGTCGAGATTAGAAAATAGCGTGACCTGTTCTTATCTTGTATCCTTTGTTCTGAAAGGATCGCAGCTGCTTTGATAATGACAGGACGATTATTTGTGCGATACGTAGCAGGTTCCAATTTTGAGATATCGACTTCACGCAACACACCGTTTTGGACAGCGTCTGGTTTATGAACACTCATTTGTCAACGATTTAGTGAGAACAAGAGGCAAATTTGTGTCTGATTCGAACTCACAAAGCACGGGTAGCCGAGAACAACTGAGGGAATTTTCCATACACCCTTCTGTAAGTGAAGAAACTGATAATTAGCTAGTATTGATAGACATAGTTGTAGCCATATGACATTATTCCTACAGTTACGTACACCTTGTACAAAGTAACTTATTAGAACCTGACGTTTCAACACCTCCAAAATCAAATCACCACTGGAGAGTTTCAGTGCCAATTTCGTCCAGTTTCCAACTTAACGCCTTTTGTTTCTAAGAACTGTATTGCTGGTATCTGCCAGCTTATTGCGTCTGTTATATTCCTCATCAAACGTACCTCGATCTCTAATGTTAATTTTCTTAAACCATAGTATTTTAATAGAATTTATAACTGTTAGAAATTAAATTAATAAATAGAACCGTCAATCCCAACTCCATTTTACCAGACATTTAATGTATAATACTACATGTTTCGGCCTGAATGACGATTGTCAGGTGTTACAAAGCATAATAAGTCTGAGGATTATGAATTACAAGAGACAATAATGGAGTGAGATCTCTTTCTTTACACGGAATTGTGATTTAGAAAACTTTATATTTCTCCATATAATTTAAGTTTTTGTATATACGAGTATTCGGCTAACATTAAAGCATGTAGTAAATCTATGTTTGGTTTAGTTTTTGTGACCCGTGTTTTTGTAAAAAGGTTGTGTGTGTGAAGTTTTTTATTTTGTTTCCACGTAGAAAATTTCTTGTAATTTGTTGAATGATTTCAGTGGTTTATGTTTTGTGCTTTCTTAAATTATAATTACCAATTTCTTGGATTTTACTGCTAACTTGAATATGTCCCGGTTTGACATGTATTAATGTTGTTTTTGAGGAAAAGTATATGTAGATGGAAGGTGTGGATTGCTGGAAAAAAATTGAACTTTTTCGAGTCTTATATTTATTAATTTATTTCATATGTGTCACACAGGGATGTACAATCTAAATATCATATGTGTTGTGGTTGCTGTAATATTATTATTATTATTGCTATTATTATTATTGTGACGCCCTATACTGTTACAAAATTTTATTTGTATTGCCTTTGTGTTGAGGCTTATTCAATCATTTCTCCACAATACAGCCCGAATTTGCCTAACATATTTTGTGAGTTCTTGACTTTTGTGTGAATATTACACTTACATTAGTTCACGCAGTTGCCTGTAAAATGGATGTCCTATCTGACAACATTATGTTAAATTTAAATTTATTTTGCACTTTTAGATGACATCGTCCCTTTGTGTTTTATCAGTCGAGTGTCAATTTCTATAATCCGACAAACACAACTGCTTTGATTTTGTATATTTACCAACAGATTAAAAGATGAGAGACGTCTCCCGTTTAACTCTTTTTGTGAACTAATATCCTGCCTGATGATGGCTGAAGTGAACATCCGAAACATGTAGTAGTGTCGAATATACTAGTACACAAGATCTATTTAGTTGTGTTTGTATAAATAAACACTCAATTATTCTGCAGTTTTCTAATTATCATTTCCTGACGAAATCTATATTATGGAAGACTTAATTACACGAAGGTATTATGCTAGTCTAACATAAAATCTTGTAGATCTGTCAAGATATATTTCAAAAGAAATAAATTGTCTCATTTTTGACACCGTAAAAAAGTTTCTTTCAGCAGTCGTGTTTAAAGTGTGCAATATTCAAATTTCGATGCTAACCACTCATTGCATACGAATCGATTAACTAAAAACTTAATATTTCGATTCTCACTTGCATTCGACAGACTCGACGGACATACAGTATTTTACATAAGAGCGTAATAAAATAATATATGCCCATACTTTCCGTATTTTAATACCGATTTGAGTGAAATTCAGTACGCGAGCTTTCCACACAATGCCGTTGAGAATGGTGAAGTTGTTGAAAAGCGGTGCAATGAAAGGTTTGCTGTACTTAATGGCGCAAAGGAAATTTTGTCCATATTTTCTGGATGTTTCAGTTGTTTTGGCGAAACTTCGCCACAGAAAACGTCCACTAAATTTAGTAAATATTTGTGAGTTTATTTTACTTATTTAGGGATTAAATTAAGTTTTATTCGTATAGTTTCAACATTTATTGTCCCACGTGCGTTAAATCGCAGTAAGAAATCAGCACATAATGCTGTAGAGCATTCGAGAGTTTTATGATAATCGGGGAGGTCGTACTTTGCTTATTGGCGTAAATGAACTTAACATTTAGCGTGTGCCATGAAACCGCATGGTATTTTGAAAGTCAAGAACGTCGTAGAAGTACATGCACTACGTCACGGAGTACATCATTTGCAGTTTTGATATCTGCAAATATCCTGTATTTTTTTCCGTGAAGTTTGTAGCTAAACTTTGCCCGGAAATGCTAATTTGGTCTGTATCAGTAGATCATAATCCCCACTGTCACGAACCGCAAATAAAACTTCTATAACATTTATATAAAATTGGATCAACCTAAATACGGTACAAAACTATGTACAAAATGTACGCAACCAATGGTATGTGAAATTCATTGCACATATTTTCCGTTGAGGTGTTCTGAGGTAATTATACTTAACGAGCAGCAAGCAATAACAATGTCTGCTTCTGAATATTTGCATTGTAGCACCAACTGGTGTACTAGATTTGTCAGCATCATTACGTATGAGAGAATATTACAGTATATCTGTTATATATCAAATCAGCTACAAACAGATTTATATCTGCAACTAATCAATGCAATGGAGAGTTTGACGTGTGAAAACAAATAAACACAATAATTTTTACATGGGACAAAAAATCGAAGTCTCTGTAATCTTAGTGTGTTTAAAGGCTCAGACAATAACTGATGGAACATTTAACATTTCTCGCCAGGTGGCACATAGAGAAAAAATTTCCAGACTTCGGACGATCAGGCACAAGGAAGGTTTTACGAAATACGTTTCCAGCGTCGTTTTCACAGGTAAAGCTAAGGCCATAAACTGGATTGTCCTTAATCTTAGGTTGAATTATTCCTATATGTTATTGAAAGGCTGTAGAATGACAAACTTTGCAACACGAACACAACTATTCTTAGGTTTGTCGACCTTTTTTTCGTGCTGGCTGTGAGGTTCAACAACGTCGCTTTATTTTTAACACGTACATTTACCACAAAGTAAAATACATAGGTCTACTTAAAATTGAGGTTATCGTGGAAAAGTTACAATATCTAAAATATATTCAATTAGACGGATAAACATCTATCAGTGTTGGTGACTGACATTTAAATTTTTATATTTTTCTGTCTTACTCATGACAGGAATTGTGTTCGCAAATATTCGTTTCTCTTTCTTCCCGAGGAGCAAAAGAGGAGAGGGTGTCACTGAACACAGTTTATTATTTTTTAATATAAAAGTTGCTGCATATTTCGGCTTTCTTTCAAAGCCAATGTCAGACCAAACTTTAAAGTATTAAACTGTATTCTCAGGAAATATTCGGCCTGTTCCTGGCGCAACTTAATTTGTGGCTTATTGAGAACAAACCCCCCACCCCCACCCCACCTCCACCCCCCACCACCACCCCAAAGAAGAGTAGCCACTTTTATCTTTTAATAAAATAATTTGTGTCTAACAATATATTCTCCTATTTGGTTCCTTGAAAGTTGTATTTCCACAAAACGGGACGCCCCAATTAGTTTATGAAAAGTTATGGAATATAAAAAATAAAATTTCGGATTATTATATGGAGCAGGCAGTTTTCGACGTACGACAGACATAGATAGATGAACAGAGAAAGAGGAGCGTGATTATTCTAACAAGCTGTCTGATACCACAACGGATGTACACTGCTGCACAACACATGATACAGCACTAGTAGCCCTGCCGTAAGAACATTAAATTACTATGTGAATGAACACAGTCCATATCGGACAATGAGTTAACTGAGAGGCAGAATGATAAAACGGACCAATACAATGTGTCCCAGGAGTTAAGGTCAATACTTTGAAATTTACGTCCAGATCTGATAATGAGTTAAAAACCTCACATACACATGAGTCCAATTCGTAACGGTTCAGAACTTACAAGTTTTTGAATTACAGCAAATAAATTAGAAAGGAAAGAGGGGTATTGTGCATTTATTAAGACATGTTGTTAAACGTACAGTTACAGATTCGCCTTTCAACACTCAAGCAAGTTGTTCGAATTGTCCTCTATCTGCTTGGATAAATTTTATGACTCGCGTTATCAGGGATATTGTAACCTTACGAAGAACTGCAGCGTTGTTGATGCTTCTTGCAGCGCTGAGAATTCGCTGGAGTAATTCTCAAAGCTGCAAGAAGCATCAAAAACGCTTCGGTTCTTCGTGAGGTTACAAGTTCTCTGGTCACACGAGTCAGAAAATTTATCCAAGCACATGCATTACACTTTGAACAACTTGTTTGAATGTTGAATGGTGAATCTGTAGCTATACATTTAACAACATGTCTCAATAAATGCACAATGTTCTTATTTCCTTTCTAATTTTTTTACTGTTCTTCAAAAACTCATAATTGCTAAATCATTGCGAATTGGATCCATGTATTATGAGGTTTCTGACTCAGCACTAGCTCCGGAATTAAAACCCAAAGTACTGACATTAACTCCTGGAACACTCTGTATAATAAACAATGCACGCGTATTACCTATTAGAAAACAGATTTTTCCGCTATTTGCATAAGTGATTTCATTTTACTAACTGATAATGTCCGACGGTCCCAGTGGCCGCGCGGTCTAAGGCGTAGCTCTGCGGCCGCTCGCCTGCTGAGATCGTGGGTTCGAATCCCACCGGGGGCATTGATGTTTGTCTGTTGTGAGTGTTGTGTGTTGTCAGGTAGAGGTTTCTGCGACGAGCTGATCACTCGTCCAAATGAGTCCTACCGAATGTGGTGCGTCGTTATGTGTAATCTAGAAACCTCAAGAATGAGGAAGCCATAACACGCGCTGGGTCGCAGCGCCTCAAAAAAAAAACTGATATGCCCATATTTATTAAGGATACTATCGATAACCGAAATTTCAAACAATTTAAGAAGTTTATAAAATTATAACAAACTCTTATAAACTTTATATGAAACCTCTCAATTGTTATATCAATCTCGGTATACATCAATATTTTCATTCACACGCAACACGTTTCCTTTTTAGGTACTTGTAACTGTGGATAAGCACTTGATTAGCACACAGAATCTTTGTACGAAACATCGCCATTGGTACATCTATTACATTTATATGTGTGTGTGTGTGTGTGTGTGTGTATATATATATATATATATCAGTATTTTCAATCACACAAATGTGTGTTGTGTGAGAATGAAGATATTGACATGCACATTCTGGTCATTGATACACCAATGGGGATGTTTCCAAAAAAGATTATATGTGCTGGTCAAGCGCTTATCCACTATTACAGTAACCTACCAAGACAGACAATATACGTATAAAATACCATTTAGGCGCGTTCGTGCAACATTTGTTGCAGTGAAAAAGCAAGAAATATTACATATTCTGTGAGTGTGGGCTGGTAGCCATAGATATCCAGCATGCAATGCGCATGCGCCGTATTTTCGTCTGTGGTCTGTCCCGCTCTGCAAGATTTTTCCACATTATCTCTTAAACGGCATTATTTTAGAAAAAATGTTTCGAACTTAAAATGTGTGTTTCGATTTTCTCTACTATTTTGTCAGAAATATTTCTCATTCTAAGAAGAACTGAGAGAGATATGATCAAAAATGTATTTAGCTCTTCATGTAAAGTATCCGCTATTCTTGTCAGATTTTTTTAAACTTGAATTTTCTGGACAAAGTTTAGAAAAAAAATATCAAATTTCGTGAAAAATAGTTCAGTGTGAGCAAAGTTTGTCCGTGCGGTTGGACGGAAAGACGGACAGACATGAGGAAGCTTTTAGCGAAATCTCCTAAAAAGCAACGTGTTGTGTGAAATGGAAAATATTTATGTATATTTGGAACTAGAATAAAGCCTGCTGAATATTGAACTGGGAATTTAGATAATTCCGATATCTAACTTTTGTTTCCATCACTCCTTTAATCCACTCTTACAAGTTTTCAGATAAACGATTTAACTGCATATGCACATTGTGAAAGTGAAGTGTTCTTGAACGGCAGCTTGATAGACTAGGTAGTGTTTCTATATACAGACAGTACATTTCTTACAAGATCGGACTTACAAATCAGGCATTTCATTTGCATTATTAAAAATTTATAAAGTTTAATAAAATAATTATTGAAAATGTGTAAAAAACATGAATTGAGATACAGATGTTAGCAACCAATGTATATGGGTGTCATCGCACCTGTGTAGAACATTTATTTGGAAGTGTTAAAAAGTCTTTTGAAATTTTAGCAGAAAATTATGATAATTTCCGTCGTCAGCTGTGAGTGTCTCAGATAACCCTTCAGCTGAACCGTTCATATATCATAGCTATAGACGAATAAAGTGAAATCACAGTTTCAATAAAATTCAGGCTTTGAACTTGAAATGTTCAATGAAACAGTTTGATAGAAGATATGATATGATATTTATTAACTGCAATTGGGTTGTCACCCGGTGGCAGTACACATTTAGACTCAAACAATACATAGAACAACACAAATAACAAATGAACAACACAAATAACAACTAATGTGGTAGAGTGCGGACCGTGCCCCTTTTTTGCGAGTTTTACCCTGGCATTTGCCTTACAACTGAGGAAAAAGCACGGAAAAACCTCAGTCAGGGTAAGAAAAACCTCAGTCAGGTTAAGAAGAACCTCAGCCAGAGTACAGCATACAATTACCAAAACACCCACACATTACAAAACCCTCACAAACACACACATTACAAAACCCACACATACACATACACATACGCACACACACAATTACAAAACAATATAAAACCACCATAGTACAAATAAAAACAAAATGCAATAGTAAAATCGACACAATGGGGAGAGAAAACAGTACCTAGTTTCTAATGTTGTATTTCACTGCACTTCACTTCACTTTACTTCACCAACCATAAATACCCTTCACGGTACACCCGAATTAACCTCCTTCACTGCACTACATTTTACTTCAATTCACTGCACTTTTTATATAGTTTACAACCCACACACTTCCCCTTCAGTTCACCACGTTAATCACTCTCCTAACCCACTCTATCGACAAAGTAGGACAGCGCGATGCCAACTGAAAGATAGTTACCTCAGTTTTAATCACCCTTGGCACAAAACATCTCATATCAACTTAAAACGGCTGTAAAAATTTCAAGTTTATATATTTGTTTTCTAAAGAGTTGCGGCCGACAAACTCGCTCACAGAGACAACTTCTTGTGTCATATAGATATGCAAACCCGCAGTAACATGTACTCAAGGACGACCCAGAATACAATAGAAAGACATTTTCAACCGGAACAGGGCCATTGCCCACACCATGAAGCAGAACCTTTATTGCTGCTATCACCTGGTGCTAAACTTAATCACAGCGAAGTATGGTTACTACGTAGTAATAAGCATGTATAACGACAGAACTGGAAGGCTTAGATTTTTATGTCTATGGCTAATTGGTTAGTGACAAGTACGTGTACATTTGTCGTCTCAAGTATGGAAGCTAAATTGTACTAATTCTGCAAAAATTAGTATTTTGGAATCGTTAGACATGAATTGAGTGCTCAAGAGTACCTTCGAACGAGGCGAATTAATATCAGTATCAACAATGTTGCTGTTATGATTGTTGTAATTATTATTCCTATTATTATTATTATTATTTTTATTATCATCATTATTATTATTACTGTTTCTACAAATACTGCAGAAAATTGAAAGAGAACATTAAAAAGGTTTATATTTTAGCTCGATCATGTTTTCAGTAAAATATTTCCTCGGAAGTAGCGAGTTTTACTGTGTGGACCCTCCAGAATTTAATTAAACTGGAATATAAAGTTAATCTTGAATTTAATATAAAAATAGTTTAATTGTTTCTTGAAACACCCTTGCAGATTTCTACAAAGGAATCTCGAAGAGTGACACAGAAGCGGCAGTTTCCGATGACGTATCTTTGGACATCTGCAGTAACAATGTTGATCTTTGTGACAGTACTTTTTGCTGTCGGGGATGATGGCGCAGCTGGGTGCCCGGTAAGGTGCAGCTGCAGCACGGTGATTGGTTTTGTCAATGCCAGTGAAATAAAATGCACCTCCCTTGGCTTGTCAGACATACCTGCAATGTTGAATTCATTCACAGTACACACATTAGACCTTTCAAACAATAAAATAAGTATTTTGAAAAACGCTAGTTTTTCCAATTATTCAAGACTGTCAACGCTTATACTGTCTTACGGTGAAGTGGAGGAGATCGAAATAAACGCCTTTGCTGGACTTCAAATGATGAGGGATATTGACTTGTCGTACAATAAACTGAGGTCATTCAATCCGACAATATTTTCGTCCAATCCGTTACTGGAAAAGGTGTTTTTGAAAGGAAATAATTTAGTCAATCTTCCTTCAGATTCTCCCATCCTGATATCTACCTCAATCTCGTCTCTGGACCTCAGTTCGTGTTCTCTAACTTCAATCCATTCCATAACTTTCTCTAGCCTTCCTAGTTTATACGACTTAGACCTCAGCTCCAACAATCTCCAAACTATCTCTTTACGCGCTTTGGAGAAAGTTCCAGACTTAAGGTTACTGGAACTGAACAACAACCGCTGGACGTGCAACTGCGATATTGTAGAAGTGATGCAGTGGGCAGAGTCGAGAAGGGAGCAGCAACCAGCCCACAAACCGGTCAAGTGTTTGGAAGGACGACAATACAGGACATTATGGACGATGGCTGGGAGCAATAGGTCCTGCACTGAGTATAAAACTATTGAACTGCCTCGTGCTGTCAGAGAGGATGGCGCTGCTGAGTGCCCGGCAGGTTGTAGCTGCAGCACGGTGGATGGTTTTGTCAACAGCCGTTCAGTAAAATGCTCCTACCTTGGCTTGTCAGACATACCTGCAATGTTAAGTTTATGGGACTTACACACTTTAGACCTTTCAAAAAATGAAATAACTATTCTTAAAAACGCTAGTTTTTCTAATTACTCAAGACTTTCATCGCTTATACTGTCATACAACAAAGTGGAGGAGATCGAAATAAACGCCTTCGCTGGACTTCACATGATGAGGGATATTGACTTGTCCTACAATAAATTGAAGTCATTTAAACGGATAATATTTTCGTCCAACCCGGTACTGGAAAAGGTGTATTTGAAAGGAAATAGTTTAGTCAATCTTCCTTCAGATTCTCCCATCTTGATATCTACCTCAATCTCGTCTCTGGACCTCAGTTCCTGTTCTCTAACTACAATCCATTCCTTAACTTTCACTGGCCTTCCTGGTTTACACGACTTAGACCTCAGCTCCAACAATCTCCAGACTATCTCTTTACGCGCTTTGGAGAAAGTTCCAGATTTAATGGTACTGGAACTGAACAACAACCCCTGGAGTTGCAACTGCGATATTGCAGAAGTAATTCAGTGGGCAGAGTCGAGAAGGGAGCAGCAACCAGCCCACAAACCGGTCAAATGTTTGGAAGGACAACAATACAGGACATTATGGACGATGGCTGGGGACAGTAGGTCCTGCAGTGAGTCTAAAACTACTGAAAGAGTTGTAGCGCGCGATCGTGAATTTACTACTGACCTGGCAGTAACCAGTGAGACTGAACACGGGGCTGCAGCAGAAAAAGAAACGGTAGGCTGGGCTATCCTGTTGTCCTGGAACGTCACCACTCTGACGGTTTTCGTAATTCTGCCGATTACTCTCGGTGTAGCTGTGTTTGTGTCCTTGACAGCTGTGAATTACATAGCGAAGAGATGTAAGGCCCATCGAACCCAACACGATATACAAGAAAAATACAACCACATTACAGCTTCCTCTTCCGAAGTGCCTCTCCTAAAAATTCAGCTAACTGCAGATATTACAAAGCAACACGCATGTTACGAGAACAAGAGCAGTGACGCTGTCGGTGGTGCTGAGTATGACGTGTATGAACGAACTGACTAGTGGCCGTACTTAATGTGCGTAGCACTTACATATTTGTAGATGAACTGTTAGAGATACACCTACAGTGTCGTACATATCATATGACAAACCGCTTGTGAGAGACAGCATATAAGGCGATAATCCTGGCAAAATTACTGGTGCAATGAAAACGATTTATAAACTGAGCTGAAGTGCCTCTTGTTATGCTCTAGATGATTGGTATGCCACCCTTAGTTACAACATACCGCCATGCAGACACGAGAGTAAGCCCAAGAGACCCGCGGATTCCAGAGTGCCAACATATGACATAGAAGGGCGTTTTCATCCTGTGATTGCTTTAATCATCTTGAACGTCAAAACAACATCACATTACCAACAAAACTACCAGTACATATTCTCAGAAAACGCTACATGTTTACGATTAAATATTCAATACTTTTTAAGGTTTCCATTTAACAAGAATTATACTTAAAATCCGCGGTTCTATATCTCGGTCTGTTTATTTCTTCCTCTCCCACTACTTCAACCTAAGACTAAATTCACGGTCAGTTTTGTAGAAGAGGTTATGGGTGTAAATGCAATCAATTAGTCGCATTCTCAGAATATGTAATTGTGTTTGACTGAGAGTGTGATTTTCTTTTCGATTATTTGAAGGACACCATGGGATGAAATCTATTAAATTATCTTGTATGTACTTATATTATACTATATCATATACTGACATTTTAGCTACTGTAAAATAGGCAGTAATATCTGTTATCTGAATTCCTTGCATATAAAAATATGCCATACATAAAATACTTCTAACTGGTTGATGCCAGCCGTTCCTAAATCCGATGTTCCCGTAATTTCTTTATAAACTAAATTATTATTGGAACTCGCTTTGGAAGAGGGTATGAAACGTTTGCAAGACAGACAACAGAATGACTGATGATACCCTTTCATTTATGTTTGCAAACAATTCAGCAGGTCTTTTTTTCAAATTCTCTCCATTCTGTGAAATACTTAACCAGGGGTGTGCAACCTTTTCAAATGAACGACAGAATGTTTGGCCTGTAGATTTATATTAATACAGCAACATCGAAATACAAGTCATGTAATTACTGTAACATAGATTGTAAAGAGCTGTTGTGAATGTTCTGCTTTGGTAATGCAAAGAAATTATTGCTTTTCTTGACAAAGGTTCATGATGATTGCTCTGTGTGGTTTTACTTTCTGGAATGTTTTTTGAAATTAAAAAAATTCTTAAAAATATTTGTGTGCTGAGTACGTGAGGGTGGTTTTCTTTCTTATGACCATCTAAGTATAAAGTTTGTTACTTCAGTGTTCCCGAATCTTAATTTGTGTGACAATTAAATTTTGTTTATAATTTTTTCTGTGATATATACATGTTTTATGTACCATTTTGTAACGTTTTTCAACAAGTTGGCTCCCTCACCAGTAATGGATTTAGAAGGTAATTTGGTGGTCTTTCCGCTCTTCTATCTGACATTCTGTGTGCTTTTTAATTTCTGAATATGAACAATGTATGATTATGTATTAGGCAGTTGATGACTTCTGCGTACGTCCAGGTTTGTTGTTGACACTAAATAATTTTGTACCACATCAAGTATAAATGACTTACCCAGCCATATGATCCTGCTTATTACAGTCAGCCAACCCAACGGAGGATCAGAGATTAATTTAAAGCAAAACTGATGTAATTTTCATAAAAGGAACTTGAATCATGCGTTTATTAATCATTATTGAAAAATGCATTTACTGGACAGCAGTGCTCTCTATTCTTGGAGGTTGCACACCTCTGACTTTGAGAGTTAATGATGTTTGAGTAAGCCACCGGCTATAATATTGGGGCACAAGTGTTACATGCTGCCTTGTAATGTAGCATGGAGCGAGGTGTTGTAACTGTTGTGAGTGCAGGTTTTGATGTATGTACAACTGGTGTGCGTTCATCTCCTTAATATTCTCTTAAAAATGTATGAAAATATTTAATGTGCTTTTGAGTGTTTGCTGACACTATCTGAAACCTGTGAACATAATGTATTTAATATTATAATAAAATATTTTGTTTTAAATGTAAATGAAACGTATCACGCCACATTCTTCATATAGTGGATGTTAATTATTGCATTCATATCTTATATGCTCACTGGAAAGTGAGTCATGTGAACCTGTATGCTTCAAAGCCTTTGTGGAAAAGAGCATGGAACATTTACTTTCATACAAGGAGGTTTTTAAAAAGAAGGCAACAGACACTGATACCGAGAACTTTATTTTGACTTAGATGTATACATGGCACATGGGTGGTACACATCAGATATGCACGTAGTCATCATTGATATTTAAGCATTTGTCACAGATTTGCACCAAGACTTGATCTCCCAGTATAGTAGAAGAAATCGGTGCCAAATGTCTGTAACCAGGAGATGACAGCTTGCTTACTGCTCTGTTAGTTGTCGGAAGTTTGATGAGATCTTGTATTTACAACTAATCATTTGATATTGAACTCACATAGCGTGTTTTTGCTACTAAACTGTACAGTTCATCCAGAATCACCAAACCATACGCAAATTTATCAATTATTCAAGTTATCCACTTCAAAACCTGTAATTTATAAAACCAACAATGAATATAAAGTCCCAACTTTCTGAAAAATATAATCGTCGTCGAACCAACATTTCACCTGAACACCACACCTGTTACTTAAAAACTGCTTGCAATAAAGAACCCAAATTACCTTCCTTAAATAATTATAAATGCAAAGCCACCTCCAGTTCTCTTTTTATCTCTCAGAAATTACCTCGATGACAACGGTTTAAAATCAACAACCAAGACAAGAATTCTCTTATCTACTTTCCACAAAGCCTACTGCAGGGCCTATAACCGGTATCTATATACACCCTAATTACCCTTTAATATAAAACTTTTAGTTACAAAACTGAGATCTCATTCAGGCAGTTCCTTCATTTTATGTTTTAAAAAAGTCCTTCAGCTTAGGGCTTACTGTGAAGTCTGAATAGTGTAGCCGGTATAATGACTTGGCTACAGGTTGGAAGATTCGAGGTTTGAATCCTGGCACGGGAAAGATATTCTTCTCTTCTCCAAACCGGCTCTGGGACCCGCCCAGCCTGCTAATCGGTGAGTATCGGAGATTTATTCTCCAGGGGTAAAGTAGCCGGAGCGCGGCGCTGACTACACAACTCTATCTATTGCTGAAGTTACGAGTAAACGGAGCTATGCATCCACTTTCCCTACCACCATTGCTGTTGTAAAGATTTGTTTATAATATTTTACTCATATGTATATCTATAATCAGCTATAAATGTAGTAGGTTTGAAAAGAATAATTTGCTCAACCTTCTGGGTATCTTAATAGCTACAAAAAAAAAACAAATATATTAATTTATTATACACATTTATTACACAAAGGTTTTGTACAAATTTTAGATTGCCCTTTTGTCATTTAGTATTGAATTTTTTATTAGTTTTTTCTCCACAAATATTGTGAACTATTCTGAATTGACAAACATAAATCATGGTTGTCCATTTTATTTTTAAAACACATTTGGCGCTATTAGCAAAAGTTTGTAGAATGATGTTGAATATTGTCTTGTGGGTTGAAATGCCTTCTTGATTACTTGACATTTATGCTAAAGTTCTCAAGGACTACACGGTGTCACACTATATCATGCAGTAGTCTTTACAGTCTGCACGTTAAGAAACAAAAATCCCATCCAGTTATGTTCATTTTTATATTGTTCCTGCCATCAGTTATTTTCAGTAGAGTGTTTTGATTTTTATTAGTCCTTTGTATGTATTTTTGTTTCTATACATGAGTTTGTTTTATTCAAGCGGCGTTTTTGAGTAGTGTGATTAATATTATACAGACAGACTGATGACAAGTATTAGTATTTAAGGGGAAAATTGTGACAGTCTTGTACCAGTAATTGTGATTTGCATCGGTATCAGCCGGTTTTCTTTCAGAGTCTCCTTATGTTTTTATTTATCACTTTTCATACCAGTTTTGCATATTGTTTATCCCTAGAATTGCTACTGAAAAGCCATGAGATGAATAGCATAAGCAGGCCTATACATCTCTCTGGTACATGCTCCTGGTGTTTATCCTACAAATGCAGCTACATCAGTTTAGTCTACATTTAGTTTTACTGGAATGTTCTGCATAACTGTTTTGAACTTCTGAAGGATATTTTTCCTATTCAGAATATTATTTCCAAAGTGAAAGTAATAGTCATTATACAAGTATGGTAAATTCATTGGTAGAAGTGTAGGATGGATAATTTACATTGATAGACTAATTGTGGTCAGTGATAAAAGATGGACTGTTGGAAATGTAGATCACTTTTGATTCTGAGATACCAAATCTTCCACTCACTCTTGACAGTTTAACACAGAGCAAGAAGAAAGGCCAGGCAATACTGTTTTGCCCTATAAAGCACAGTTTCAATGCATGTACTACAAGCTTTAATATTGTTTATTAATCAGTTTTACACAATACTTACTGTCAAGAGCGTTAAGCTGCATGTACAGCTTTAAAATATTTGAATCTGTAATGGAGATATGAGGTAGGAATTTATTTTTTAAATATACTTAAATGAACTTTAAGTTTGTATGGATAATTTTGAGAGTATATTAGTATTTAATCACAATATGTATGAATTTCTGACTTCTTATTAAATTCCCAAACTTTGTTAGTGGAAAGAAAAACAAAGAGTTGAAGATTTAAATATCTAATTACTCCTACATTATTTGTTCTATTACTGAGTTCGATTTCCATGCAATTGCATTGGTTTGCTACTAATGTGAACTCTTCTCCCCTTGGACAAGTTATGAATGAATGGAGTGATATTATCCTATATTCTACAATTAATCTAAACGAAATATAAATTAAATATACGAGAATGATTAACACTTCCAACTACTGGCTTCATTTCTGTGTTGGCATTCAGAGTAGCTTATTTGTTGTTGGGTTTTCTTGTTCGAATATTGTTTGATGTATTGCTTTAGTCGCTGGCGTCATTTTAGTTGGAAAAATTCTGATAATATTAAATCAACTTAATTTGATTACGTCTGAATGGTTTGATACGCACTGTTGGCAAGTTACATATTTTTTTCATAGGGTCTTTTCTTGCCTGTTAACAGGAAGACAGGATAGATGTAGCTCTTAATGCTCTCTTTTAAATGTATAATTATTTTTACTTTTTTTTTAGGTATCTGTCTGTCTTATTTAATAACCTTCATTTGTACGAAAACAACACACCGGTGACGTCACAGCTACAGGTTTCAAAGGTTACCGGTCTTCCATCTGCAGATAACAGCAGTCCGATGGATTGAGTTAAAGCTTCGTTTCCATACTTACCGAGTTTGCATGGTTACTAGATGTTACGTGTTTATAGTAAAGTTTGGTTAGCGAACGTTTTTTAACAGACATAGTAATAAACGTTTAATTAGAAACTAGAGTTAATACGCTTTTCCCCTGTGATTTGGCATTTCACAAATTATTGCAAACAAATTAAAACCATTTATGGATAGTGAGTTTGTGAAGAAGTGCACAAGTGTACTGCAGACAGCACAAACACTTTGTCCTGAAATTAGCAGCTTCAGTTTTTCTTCCAACGCAATAGTTGATCGTAGAATGACTTGGCGGGAGATACACAGTGTCAGCTTAAAGAAACGTGTTAAGATGTGGTGGCTTGTGTCAGTTGCGATTGATGGGAGTGCAGACGTGACAGATACTGAGTATCTTGCTCTTTTTATTCAAGTTGTCAATGAGAACTGTCCTTATAAATCTGGTCCGTAACGAAAGGAAAAACATGTGGTGCTGAAGTTCTGTGTGAGTTGGCGGATCTTTTAAGCAAATGTGCCTTGAATTAGGCAAGAACTGTTGGGTTTGTTAGTGACAGGGCTTTGGCTGTTATTAGCCAAAGTAACTGCTGCAGCAGAATATAAAAGGACGGAATTGTAGAGAAGACTTCTTTTCGTCGTCCCCAATATATCATTTATAAAAAAAAGAGAGTTGTATGCAAAACGTTTGCAGGTGACTGGCTTGATAAATGGACAGTGGACACTTGTCATAACAATGAATTCGATTCGTTCAATTGAACTTATACTTAACCATCTTGAATGTATTGGAATAAACATAAATAAACATTATGAAATTATGTATTGTACTGACGAGAGGTGACTAAGTCACTTATCCGTTGTGCAGAGGGAATTTTTTCGATTGATTGAGATACAGTTATGAATGGAAAATAAGATAGTTTATCTGAAGTCGATGATAGAGAATAATTAATTCGCTATTGTTCTTTGTGGACCTGACAGGATACTTAACTATTCGTGAGAAAGTGCTTTAAGGAAAAGATAATCTCACTGCAGAGATAGCTGACAATGTCAAGGCTTTCAAAGTTAATCTTCGATTGTCTATCAAATTAAAAGTGCGTACGTGTTCACTTAGGTATACACAGGACAATCCTTTCAACCTTGAACACACCAATTTTTAAGATTATTAGATTCACGTACTTTATCGTGCGATGTTTGAAATGTGATATAGAAGTAAAAGATGATATATCAAACACCATGTTTAGGGCACAGAATCGGTACTTGTCTTCAGGCTAAAAGATTATGCCTACTAATTTGGGTCCGATGGCCCACAGAGGTTCAGATTAGCTTGGGCTGTCGGACACAACCTAGGAGCGCTTATTTTATTGCCTGAGGAGGGGGACCAATCCTGTTCCCGGTATGAGTGTTTTATTTGTTATTTGCTTTTATCACTTTATTAAGTTTAAAATACCATACGTTGGATAAGATAAATGGAACTGACCTTCAACGTACGGCACTTTCTCCAGAATCTTACAAAAGTATTATACAATATTTACTATATATATATATATATATATATATATATATATATATATATATATATACATATATATATATATATATATATATATGGGCCTATTTCATTAAGGACCATCTCCGTCCTGATACTCGACCATGCCAAATTCTTAAGAAATTTGCAGAAATAGTTGCCGAACAACTTTGCTTCTCAGCTATGAAGTCCACTTCACCTAACACCATAAATGGATATATGCTTGTGGATCAATAGAGCTTTAGTCTGATTTTATTAGCAGCCCGAAATTGAGATAAAACATCAAATTTTATGCTTAAAATAATGCCTTTGGGATTTCACATACTGAATTACAGAGTACAGACTCTCCCGTCTTTGATATGCCCTCAACTTTGCCGTACGTTACTGGACACTCTTCATGCGGTGTTGGCATGTCAGTAGAGCAGAAGGTTTGTGTAGCGTAGTTGGCTACAGTATGTGGTAAAAATTTGCTTTATTATGACGATATAGCTACTATAAGTATGTTATCATTCATACATATACAAGCTTCCTCCCTTTCTTTCCTGTGCGGATCAAGAAACCCAACAGAGAGTGTCTGGGAAGATTCCGCGGAATTCCCACATTTGGCTCTCTAGGTTCAGGGTACAATCAAGTCATTTCATATTACGGGAAACCCCCGTCCCCCTGTAAAAGCGGCGCTCTGACGTCATCGCGCCGTTGGACTATGATTACCTTCACCAAGAAAGCTCCAACCTTTGGACTGTAAGTGTTAGAGTGGTCTGTAGCTGTACTCCATAACGCAACAGGTCGGGGCCTTCAAGTCGCTTGGTCACCTTATACTAGCTCTTTCTTAATGCTTATATGTTTGATTCACGTTACATCAGAGACACTAGCGATACTTAACTGTGGTTGCCAACAGGAGTTGTACTGTGGGTATCTGTTGCTTCTCATTGTTGGTCTAATAAGTTGTAAAACGTGCCCTGCTCTGGTTTACACGGGATAATGCGTAAGCGCGCCTTTTGTGTGCGATACAAGGGGGCCTGCCGTTCAAATTCAACTGTGGACAGACGTTACTAGCATTGGGCCCAGTTCACACTGGAGCGCTTTGAAGTGTGATCTGATAATTGTGAATATTACTTCTGGTCTTAGTAACAGTAAAATATGGCAGTCTTATTCGTACACTGCTTTGTAACATGGTGTTTTTTCTCTAATGAAGGATTAAGTTACTTTGAAGTTTGGTTAATAGGTTTTACTTAGTCACATTTACACCAATTATTCTGTGTGTCAGCATATTAAGCTAATCATACCAATACTTAAACAGTGAGCTTACCTTTACCTTAACTTTGATGTTACATGTCTTCTACACCCAATGAAAATTTACACCATCGTAATTATCCAGTTGACAAGGTACCGACATTTTTCTCCACGATATTTTAAGGTTATTCTGCCTTACCTCGGCAGCTAGGGGCTTCAGATTGAAGACAGTGTTCCATGTGAAGTTGAGGTTGGAAATAATGTCGAAGACGGCTTGCACTGCGCATCAATGCCACGTAACTGTGATGTGAGAACACTTATAGCAAACGGGCAGTCTATAAGGGAAGTACAGTGTGATTCTTTCGGTACTAGACCCAAGAAAATGCGAATATCTCAAAGACTATTCATTAGATTTTGAACATGCATATATGGACAGTGGTGGCGAACATTTCCAGCATCTCCTCTAGTATCGTCATGCTTCTCATGAAGCAAGGTATATGGTCATATATGCATGTTCAAAATCTAATGAATAGGCTTTGAGATATTCGCATTTTCTTGGGTATAGTACCGAAAGAATCACACTGTATTAAGAAAGTACTTGGATGTTGGGTAGAAAAACCACGCGAGAAGGAAGGACTGTATAATGCGGCAAACATAAGGATTTATGCGTTTGAGTTCATGTTACTTTTTGTCAGTTTTTCTTTTAAAAATTGTGATGTAACAAACGTAAGAGCCAGCCTGGGAACAGAAGAAAGGGACAGGAAATTTTGCGGTTAAATCCGAAGGTGAATACTTGGAAAATGTTGAAACTGGTTAAACAGAAATGGGTTCTGAGAAACTGAACTGAATTTAAGTGCTTCGGGCTTGGATACAATTTAGGAAGACGATTTTTCGAGCTGGAAACAAGTTTCGTCTTAAATTAAAATTTGACGATTACAGACAAAACTGTCCGGTTTATGGCCGTGCGTAAAGTTGTTCCGAGGAAGAGCTAGAGCGCTTGAGCTCAGTCAGAAAGTTCGTTCTTTGCATCGATTCCATTCCACACACTTTTAAAGCGAGATTTTGTAAAACAGTTTGGTGGTGGTGGTGTTTTTGTTTGGTGATTCAGGAAGTCGGGTTTTAACTAAGTATATTCATTTAAGCTAATCTGGCAATCATAGTAACGCAAGTTGAATTATATCCTTGTATCGGATGGTTCGCCCATCACATCTTCGTCCATCGTCATACTTATCACCATCAGTGCTTTTGTCGAGAACGAGAGCAATTAAGAAAAATTCCCACTGCAAGATCATTTTCGGGTGTTGTTTCTGCTAAATCTTCTGCAAAGCAGAGGCTGTACAGAAGAAGAGGAATAGACAAAGATCGGAGAGAAATTTGTCGCGATGCAGGACTAGACTGTCAGGTAGGATACAGGCCTGCTATCTAAGTATTATGTAGGGAGACTGAGGTATACTGCGATATATTAAAATATCCGTATCAGATATGTTAGATTTTTGTCATATATTTGGGTGATATTCAGTTTAAATTTTGATCTGTAAGCCTACAGTTTTCCGCGATTCTTCAGAGGGTTTTCACAACAATAAACATGAATAAAGGTGCTGTCCACTTCCCAATTCTTCCTGTTCTCTTACATGCAGTCGTACTTGTCATTTAGCATCATAAACTCTTTGATACTTTATTTTGTTACAAAGTGCGTAAGACTCAGTTATAATAATTTATTGTAACACATGTGTGTTACTGGACTGTTGGACAAGTACAAGTAAGTCTATCTCTGTTCTGCGCCACGAAGACATTCAGGAGGATGGATTTAAATTTCAAAGCATCCTTACGTCGAGTACTGGATGAATGTGTGCGTCAGCTTCACGCTGCAACCATTTTTCCTCCAGGGGAAAATCTTTGGCAGCTGCGAATAAAATCGTGTTCTTGCAGTCCATAATGGAACACTTGACTGAAAGAACTTCACCATCTTTCTGAAGTCATTACAACGTCATGAATTAACGAATGGTTTAGTATGCACAAATGATTCTGTGGTTCAATCAACTGACATTTTAGAAGGCGTGTCACACGCGTTGTAGATTGAAGGCTTGGTGAAATATTCATTCATTTAGTAGTCTGTCTTACGACAGGTCCAAAGCCTCTTCCAAAGCGAGCTCTCCACATAGTGCGATCCAAAGCTTCCTCTTTCAAGTGAGAGTATCCTCTCCTTTCCTTAAGGTCATCCAGTAGCTTCCTACGTCTTCTTCCATGTTGTCTTCCTGTCACTTATATCCCCCCTTCTATCTTTCCTTCAGTAACCCGTTGTAGAATGCAGTTTCGACGCAAAATGTGACCAATCCAGTTCGCCTTCCGTTTACGTATTTCATGTAGGATATTCCTCTGCTCCTTGACCCTAAGCAATACATCTTCATTTCTCACATGATCAGTCCAACTGATCTTTTCCATCCTCCTCCAG